>WFLX010062224.1_pt1 | contig 15533 bp, 11 predicted proteins | sample 4967041 | NCBI WGS metagenome assembly WFLX01 (sample SAMN12857096, study PRJNA449069) | gut metagenome | isolation source: stool from male and female vole | host: Microtus ochrogaster | place: USA:Florida | collected 2017 | reverse complement strand
TTGAAGTTGTGGTCTTCGGCAATGGTGCGGCTATAGTCGGCATACACGTTGGGGTTGAAGTAGTTGGAGCGGATGCTGTACTCATACACGCGTGAGCCCGTGCCGCCTGCGCCGTAAGGATAGCCGTTAGGGTTGCGGGCGTAGGGGTTGCCGTCGCAGTCCCAGCCGTAGGCCTGCTGCACATCCTGCGAGGTGTACTGGTGGTTGGTGCGGTAGTTGAATTCGGCATTTACGTTGAGGCCCTCGATGGGATGGATGCGGAAGGCAAACTGCTGATCGAGCTTGTCCTGGAGGGTCTTGTAGCGGCCGCCGTTCTGCATACCGTCGATAAACGACTCAACAACGGGGAAGCCGTTGGGGTCGTGNGTNGGGATGATNGGCCAGTAACGNGCAATGTTGTGGTAGAGCTCGTTNCTTGCGGNAGCCGANACGAACGAGGGAGCGTCNTACTGACCGCGATACCAGCGGGTGCTGTAGCCGAACGAGAGCCAGTCGGTGAGGTTCACGTTGATCTTGGCGTTGATGGTGTAGCGGTGCTGGCTGTCGTCGCCCCAGCGGAGGATACCGCCCTGGCTCAGGAGGTTGCCCGAGAAGTAGAAGTCATACTTGTCGTTGCCGCCGGTGGCCGAGATGTTGTGCTCCTGCGCAAACGAGGTCTTGCCGAAGTGCTCGTCGAGCCAGTCGGTGTTGCCCATAGGCAGNAGGCTGTTTTCGTCCCATACCTCCCAGTGGTTGTTGGTCGGGTTGCGGAACATGGTTGTCAGGCTGGGATCGCTCTGAAGGNGCTTCAGATAGTCGAGCTGATCGTTTGNNAACCAGATCTGACGGTTGGCGATAGCGGCCTGGTTCATGGCAACGGCCCACTCCCATGAGTTGGCCATCTCGGGCATGCGGGTAACATGGCCCCAGCGGAAGTTGTCGCTGTAGTTGATGGTCACCTTGCCCTCGCTGCCGCTCTTGGTGGTAACGAGGATCACACCACCTGCTGCGCGGCTACCGTAGATAGACGAAGCGGCGGCGTCCTTGAGGATCGAGATGTTTTCCACATCGGCGGGGTTGAGCTGGTTGAGGTCGCCCTCCATGCCGTCGATAAGGATGAGAGGATTAACGGATGAACCGGAACCGATGGTGCCGGTACCGCGGATATTCATTGAACGGGGAGCGCCGAGCTGACCGCCACGGGCGGCGCCAAGCACATCGAGACCGGCAGCCATGCCCTGAAGAGCGTCGGCCACGGTGTTGACAGGACGGGCGGCAATATCCTTGGCGCTAACTGTCGACACGGCGCCGGTGAGGTTTGCCTTTTTCTGAGAACCGAAACCAACGACTACGACTTCGTCGAGCATATTGTTTTCGGAAAGGATGACATTGATGNNANNACCGTTNAATGTCACCTCCACGGTCTCNTAGCCCNCATAGGAGATACGTACTTTGGAACCGATAGCGACATTTGCGAGGGTAAACTCACCGTCGATGTTAGTGCTGCCGCCGATAGTGGTACCCGGAACGACAACACTGGCGCCGATCAAAGGCTCACCCTCAGAGTCGGTCACCACACCCTTACACGTTGCGGTAGCAGGCTGCACAGCTGCGGGAGCCTCTGCGGGAGCTGCATAGACAGCACCTGCTGAAGCGGTAGCACCTACAAGCGCAACGGCCAACGTTTTTAGATGATTGGTCATAGGATTGATAGTTACTTCATCAGGCCGGAGACGCCGCCGGCAACCGGACCGTAGCCCAGTCTTCCGTCAGTGCCGCTGGCCTTTCTTAGGTTAAGTTAAATATTTAAGGTATTATGAATCGCGGTTTTGGCAAATTTAAGGTATCCTGCGGGTGCAAGAGTTTTGCAAATTTAAACACTTTTTTTCCATTTGACACAATTTATCGAAAAAATTTTGCNCCACTATGCTGCACAACATATCTACAGCCTCAGCAAGATAGCCCCGGCAGGGNGGCTTCAGGCCGCTGCTNCCGTTTAGATTTTTTCACATAAAATCGGCAAAAACTGCCNAACCCGGCCCCGCCGCCACGCCCCTCAGAACCCTTTTTCGGCCCGAAAGGGTTGACAAAGGGGCTCAAATGTATTAAATTTGCGGAAATTTTTATATACCAGCCACACAGATCAAGACAAAAATGGGCAACAGGCAGAGACGGCCGCGACGCGGACTCCCCACCCTGAGCACTCAGGCCACCGCCGTATTTTCGGTGTCGATGGTGCTCCTCATCCTCGGCATCGTCACACTGCTGACGGTGGCCACAAGAAGTGTGGCCGAAGAGGTGCGCAGCTCAGTGGGCTATGTGGCGATCATCCGCGACACAGCCGACTCCACACAGGTGGCCTCGCTCAGGCAGATCGTGGGCCACGCTCCCTCCACCGCCTCAGCCTCCTACGCCTCAGCCTCCCAGGTCCTTTCACGCTGGCAGCAGATGCAGCCCACGGACACGGCATCGTCCGACATCATTACCGTGCTCGGCATCAATCCCTTCAGCGCCGAGCTGGAAGTGAAGGTCAAGGAGCGCTACGCCTCGACCGACTCCCTGGCCGCCATAACCGCCGCCGTCGGCACCCATCCCGCCGTGGAGGAGGTGGTGGTGCACAACGAGATGATCGACGCCATCAACTCCACCATCGACACCCTCACTCTGGCCCTGCTGATAGTGGCGGGCGCGCTGCTCTTCATCTCCCTGGCCCTGATCAACAACACCGTGAGGCTTAGCGTGTATGCGCGTCGCTTCATCATCCACACCATGAAGCTCGTGGGCGCCACGCCCGGCTACATACGCCGCCCGTTTATCACGGCCAACATCATCGGAGGCATCATAGCCGCCATGTTTGCCTACGCCATCCTGATGATGCTGCTCTATTACAGCCGCTCGATCGACCCCGTCGTGACGCGCTATCTCACCCCCGGNAGCACCGCCCTGACCGGCATCGGCATGCTCCTTGCCGGCGTCATCATCTGCGGCGGCGCAGCCTATCTGGCCGCCAACAAATATATCCGCTCCAGCTACGACGAAATGTTCGGACGCTGACCCCACCATATTCAAATTAAAGAGATTATTCCGATCACAGCTATGATATCATCCACCAACACCGGCGAGACACCGGCACGCCTGCGGACCCTCCTCCCTCTCACCCGCCTCAACTTCATCCTCATGGCCATTGCGGGCATCGTCATCACNGCAGGATTCCTGCTCATGACCGGCGAGCCCTCGGGCGCCGACACCTTCAACCCCGACATTTTCTCGACCCGCCGCATCGTGGTAGGCCCCACGATAACCTTCCTGGGCTATATNTTCATGGGAGTGGCCATAATGTGGCCCACACGCCGCNNCGACACCACCACCTCCTCCGCCACCAACCCCGCATCCAAAGCCTGATAAGATATGACATGGATTGAAGCCCTCATAATGGGCATCGTGCAGGGACTGTCGGAATATCTTCCCATCAGCTCGAGCGGCCATCTGGAGATATGCCGCTCNATGCTCGGCATAGAGATCAGCGGCGCTGAGGCGCTCGACTTCGACCTTGCCCTCCACGTGGCCACCGTCCTGAGCACCATCACCATCCTCCGGGCCGAGTTCGTGCCCCTGTGCCGCTCCTTCTTCACCCTGCGCCGCGACAGCAACACCACCTACGTCTGGAAACTCATCGTGTCGTGTGTCCCCATCGGCATCGTGGGCCTCTGCTTCAAAGACCGCATCGAGAGCCTCTTCGGCGGGAGCCTCACCATAGTCGGCATCTGCCTGCTNGTGACAGCCCTCCTGCTCGCCTTCGCCTACTTCTGCCGCACCCGCGAAGCCATAGCCACCGGACGCCGCGGCCGCCCCGTGGGCTGGATGGACGCCATCATCATCGGCCTGTCGCAGGCCGTGGCCGTGCTTCCCGGCCTCTCGCGCTCGGGCACCACGATAGCCACCGGCATCCTGCTGGGCGACGACCGCTCGGCCGTGGCCCGCTTCTCCTTCTTCATGGTCATCATCCCCATCCTCGGCGAGGCGCTCCTCGACGGCCTCAAGATGGCCTCGGGTCCCGCCGACAGCCAGAGCGTGGGCGCCATACCCCTCCTGATCGGATTCGTATCGGCCTACATAGTGGGCTGCCTCGCCTGCCGCTGGATGCTGCGCATCGTCAGNCAGGGACGCATGATATGGTTTGCCGTTTACTGTGCCCTCGTAGGCCTGACCTGCCTGATATGGTGACGGANCGCGAATACGATTTCATAGCCGGCGAGGTCATAACCCTCGACAAGCCCCTGGGNTGGACCTCGTTCGATGTGGTCAAGCGGCTGCGCTCGGCCCTCACNCGCCGCCTCGGCGTGAAGAAGCTCAAGGTGGGCCATGCCGGCACCCTCGACCCCCTCGCCACCGGAGNGATCATAGTCACGACAGGCCGCGCCACCAAGCAGATAGACACCCTGCAGGCCGGCGTGAAAGAATATGTGGCCACACTCGCCCTCGGCGCCACGACCCCCTCGTTTGACCTCGAGACGGAGATCGACGCCACCTATCCCACCGCCCACATCACCCGCAGCCTCATCGACCCGGTCCTTGACCGTTTCCGCGGACCGATAGAGCAGATCCCGCCCGCGTTCTCGGCCTGCAAGATCGACGGCCGGCGCGCCTACGACCTTGCCCGCAAGGGGCGCGACGTTGAGCTCAAGCCCAAGCTGCTGGTGATCGACGAGATCGAGGTCGTGGCTTTCGATCCGGATGCCATGACCCTCACGCTGCGGATCGTGTGCAGCAAAGGCACATATATCCGCGCACTGGCCCGCGACATAGGAGCCGCCCTCGGCTCGGGCGCGCACCTCACCGCCCTGCGGCGCACCCGCGTAGGCTCCGCCTCGCTCGCCTCGGCCCTCACCATCGACGCGGCGGTCGATCTGATCCGCAACTGCGCCCTTGCCCCGCAACCCGATTCCCAAGAAGACAAATAATTCCACTCAACCCTTTTCCTCCCTCCCCGTCAAGAATCAAAGAATGAAACTCTCACAATTCCAGTTCAAGCTCCCCGAAGAACTGATAGCCAAATATCCCGTGGAGCAGCGCGACGAAGCGCGACTGATGGTTGTCAACCGGCGCACGGGCGAGATCTCGTCGCACATTTTCCGGGATCTGCTTGATTACTTCGACGACGGCGACCTGATGGTGTTCAACGACACCCAGGTGTTTCCCGCCCGTCTCTATGGCAACAAGGAGCGCACCGGCGCGCGCATCGAGGTGTTTCTGCTCCGCGAGCTCAACGCTGAAAACAAACTCTGGGACGTGCTCGTGGAGCCCGCCCGCAAGATCCGCATAGGCAACAAACTCTATTTCGGCGACGACGACTCGATGGTGGCCGAGGTGATCGACAACACCACCTCGCGCGGACGCACCCTGCGATTTCTCTACGACGGGCCCCACGACGAATTCAAGGCCGCCCTCTATGCCCTGGGCCAGACCCCCATACCCCTCTACATGAACCGCGAGCCCGAGCCCGAGGATGCCCAGCGCTATCAGACCATCTATGCCCGCAAGGAGGGCGCCGTAGTGGCCCCCGCCGCCGGTCTCCACTTCTCGCGCGAGCTGATGACGCGCCTGCGCATCAAGGGCGTCGAGGAGGCATTCATCACAGTCCACTCCGGCCTCGGCAACTTCCGCGAGATCGACGTTGAGGATCTCACCAAACACCGCATGGACTCCGAACAGATGGAGGTGACCGACGAGATCGTGGAGCAGGTCAACTCGACCAAAGATGCCGGCCACCGCGTATGCGCCGTGGGCACATCGGTGCTCCGCGCCCTCGCCACAGTCGAGAGCATGAACGGCCACATCAAGAGCTATTCGGGCTGGACAAACAAGTTTATCTTCCCTCCCTACGACATCCTCACCCCCGACGCCCTCATCTCCAACTTCCATCTCCCCTACTCCACCCTCCTCATGATGGTAGCCGCCTTCGGTGGCTACGACCTCGTGATGAAAGCCTACGAGACAGCCGTGAAAGAGAAGTATCGCTTCGGAGCCTACGGCGACGCAATGCTCATCATCTGACCCCGGGGAGATGGCATCGTCGGCCTACACCACTATCGCAAGCCCATCGCGCGGACGGCTCACTGTCAAGCTGAGCCGATTCCTGGCCTTTGCCTTTCCGGTATCATCTCCCGCCGAAGCCCGGGAGCTGATAGCCGGAGTGGCCGACGAATACCACGATGCCCGCCATTGCTGCTGGGCATATATAATAGGTGCGGCAGGCGACATTGCGGCATCGAGCGACAACGGCGAGCCATCGGGCACAGCCGGCCGGCCGATCCTTGGGCAGATACGCTCGGAGGGGCTCACCAACGTGGCCGTGGCCGTAGTGAGATATTTCGGGGGCATCAAGCTCGGGCCGTCGGGACTGATAGCCGCCTACCGCGAGTCGACAGCCCTGGCACTGGCCGACGCCGTGAGAGTGGAGCGCTGCGAGGAGACCATAGTGAGCCTTACGTTTCCTTATCAGGCCATGAACGATGTGATGAAGGTGGTCAAGTCTGACCCTGACGTGGCCGTTGCCGGGCAGGAGTTCGACAATACCTGCCGCCTCGACCTGCGCATCCGCGCCGACCGAGCCGAAGCCCTCGCCCGGCGCCTCAACGCTCTCGACGGCACCTCGGTGATGTACGATTCCGGCCATAAATGTTAAAATTTTAATATTTTTGTAAGAATATGTTGTGAAGCATATTTTTTTGTCGTACTTTTGCACCGCATTTTTGGCAGCCCGCCATAATGCTATCAACCCGAAAATTATAAATCAATCCAATATTACAGAAGAGTCATGAAAAAGATGTTCATCGCTGCTGCCGCTATCGTTGCCGCAGTTGCTTTCACCGCCTGCAACAATAACAAGGCTGCCGAGGCTGCCGAAGAAGCAGTTGATACCGTAGCCAACGCTGTTGAAGTTGCTACCGTTGTTGATGAGGTAGTTGTTGACAGCGTTGCTCCCGACAGCGCCGTTGTTGTAGAGGAAGTAGTTGCCGCTACCGCTGAATAAGACACTATAACTATTTGAATATAGCCTCCGCCCTCTCCATCCGAGGGGTGCCCGGCTCAAATAAGTCGCGTCGCCGCAGCAGTTGAAATAACTGTTGCGGCGGCTTTATTTTTTTGCCGGATTGGTTGCCGGATCACGGATTATTGTTAACTTTGCCCCCGGCGGACTATGGTGGCTGCCATCCCGCCCGATCGCCTCATAACCATTATCCCCCTCACATCATCTTTCTTATGATGAAAACCATCCTGCCGGTTTTGGCCCTCCTCGCGCTGTTTGTATCCCAGGGCTGCACCTCCACCGGAAGCGACTGCTCCGTAAGCTCGCCCGACGGTCGCATCAAGCTCACCTTTGTCCTCTCGGCCGACGGCCAACCTTCCTACTCCGTGACCTTCGACGGCGACACGGTAGTCCGCCCCTCGCTCATGGGCTTCGACATATCCGATGCCATCGATCCCGACTTCCATTCCGGCTTCAAATATGCCGGACGGCCGGCGATGGAGAGCGTAGACTCTGTGTGGATACCCGTATGGGGCGAGAGCGACTCCGTCATCAACCGCTATCAGGCTCTGGCAGTGGAGCTCAGCAAGAAGACCGCCTCCGGAGCCGAGCGCAAGCTCAACATAAACTTCCGCGTTTACGACGACGGCATTGCCTTCCGCTACATCTTCCCCACCCAGACGCCCGACACCATCGTCATCACCGAAGAATACTCGCAGTTTGCCATGCCGGCCGACCTCACCGCATGGTGGATCCCCGGCGACTACGACACTCAGGAATATGAATACAACACCTCGCGCCTGAGCGAGATACGTGCCATCAACGAGAAAGGCGACAAGCTCGGCAACGTGAGCCAGACCGACTTCTCGCCCACCGGAGTCCAGACATCACTCATGCTCCGCGGCGACGACTCGCTCTACATGAACATCCACGAGGCCGCTTTGGTCGACTTCCCCGCGATGCATCTCGATCTCGACGAACCGACCCTCACCTTCCGCTCCTGGCTCACTCCGCTGCCCGACGGCACCAAGGCCGTCATCACCACCCCCTTCCGCACCCCCTGGCGTGTGGTGATGATCGGCGACGAAGCAACCGACATACTCGCCTCACAGATCATCTACAATCTCAACGATCCCACCTCCTACGACGACACCTCATGGATCACCCCCGTCAAATATATGGGTGTGTGGTGGGAGATGATCACCGGCAAGAGCGCATGGAGCTACACCGACGCCGAAGACTTTGACCTCGCCACATTCGACTACTCCAAGGCCCGACCCCACGGCCGGCATGGCGCCACCACCGCCAACGTCAAGCGCTATATCGACTTCGCGGCCGCCAACGGCTTTGACCAGCTCCTTGTCGAGGGCTGGAACATAGGCTGGGAAGACTGGTTTGGCAAGGAAAAGGATTTTGTATTTGACTTCGTCACCCCCTATCCCGATTTCGACCTCAAGGAGCTCAACGACTATGCCCACTCCAAAGGCATCCGCCTGATGATGCACCACGAGACCTCGGGCTCCATCCCCAATTACGAGCACTGGATGGACTCGGCCTATACACTGATGAACCAGTATGGCTACAATGCCGTCAAGAGTGGATATGTAGGCAAATTCCTACCCAAGGGGCAGACCCATTATAACCAGAATTCGGTGCGCCACTATCTCGACGCAGTGCGCCGCGCCGCCGACCACAAGATCATGGTCAACGCCCACGAAGCCGTGCGCCCCACCGGCCTGGCCCGCACCTATCCCAACCTGATAGGCAACGAGAGCGCCCTCGGCACTGAATATCAGGCCATGTCGACCGCCCACGAGACCATCCTGCCCTTCACCCGCCTCAAGGGAGGCCCGATGGACTTCACCCCCGGCATCTTCCGCACCGACATAGGCTCGTTCGCCCCCGGCAACAAGGAGCACAAGCGCTCCACCACGGCCAATCAGCTCGCCCTCTACCTCACCATGTACTCTCCCCTCCAGATGGCCGCCGACCTGCCCGAACACTACATGGAGAAGGCCGACGCATTCCAGTTTATCAAGGATGTGCCCGTCGACTGGAGCGAGAGCCGCTATCTGGCCGCCGAACCCGGCGAATATATCATCGTGGCGCGCCGCGACAAGAATAGCCCCGACTGGTATGTGGGCGGCATAGCCAACGAACCCTACGACTATCAGCTCAGCCTCTCATTCCTCCCCCAAGGCGCATCCTACGAGGCCACCATATATGCCGACGCACCCGATGCCGACGCAATCACAAACCCCGAAGCCTATGTCATCACCCGATCGGAAGTCGATTCATCTACCGTGCTTCCCATCCACATGGCGCGTGGCGGCGGCTTCGCCATCAGTCTCCGCAAAAAGTAAAAAAAACCAGACAACAAATATCATATATAACGATAGATTATTAGGCAGACGTCACCACACGTCTCCTTGATATGGAAAACGGGTAGCGCGCGACGCGACGCCCGTTTTTTATTTATCTTCTTAACTCTTTTTGGCTTGCAGCAGAGAGTTTTTTTAATTAGATTTGCACTCAGAAAAATAAATAATCTCCATACAATACTGGTTCTATGAAAACAAATCTCAGCTCGCAGATCAAACTGGAGCATATCCCCCGCCGCTACTACGACCCCCAGAGTGAGATCGAACTCGCTGCCCTGACCCGCGAGGAAAACATCTATACCCGCATCTTCGAGTCGCCCGCCGAAGGATCCGACTATCTGGCCGACGAGATGGTACGCATCATCAACCGCGCCATCGACAAGAAAGGGCGCGCCGTGATAGCTCTCGGTGCCGGATCATGCACCCANTCCACCTATNCCCGCCTCATCAAGCTCGCCGAAGAGGGCAAGGTTGACTTCTCCAAAGTCATCGTCTTCAACCTCTGCGAGTTCTTCCCCCTCGNAGAGGGCNGCCCCTCCNCNCTCCGGCGNCTGCGCGAGGTGCTTCTCNACCANATCANCATNCNCCCCGAANNCATCCGNTCCATTGATCCNNCCGTGACCAAGGAGAATATGTATGAATACTGCAAGGCATACGAGCAGAGCATCGTAGACGAGGGCGGTCTGGACCTCACCGTACTCGAAGTAGGCCCCCAGGGCTGCCTCGCCTTCAACGAACCCGGCTCCTCCGCCGCCACCCTCTGCCGCCTCGTGCTGATCGGCAAAGAGCTGCGCCAGTACATAGGCAACGAGTATAAGAGCGACTGGGCTCCGACCACCGCCATCACCCTCGGCGTGGCAAACATCCTCTCGTCGGAGCGCATCCTCGCAATGGCATGGGGCGAGAACCGCTCGGCCATCGTGCGCCGCACCGTTGAGGAGGAACCCACCCCCGAAGTCCCCTCGTCGTTCCTCCAGAACCATCCTCACACCAAGCTCGTGGTTGACCTCGCAGCCGCCGATGCCCTCACCCGCATCTCGACTCCCTGGAAGGTGACCTCGTGCGAATGGACCGACAAGCTCACCCGCCGCGCCATAGTATGGCTCTGCCAGCAGACCGGCAAGCCCATCCTCAAGCTCACCGACAAGGACTACACCGACTGGGGTCTGGGCGAGCTCCTCGCCCTCTACGGCTCCGGCTACAACGTCAACATCAAGATCTTCAACGACCTCCAGCACACCATCACCGGCTGGCCAGGCGGCAAACCCAACGCCGACGACACCTACCGCCCCGAGCGCGCCAATCCCTATCCCAAGCGCGTCATCGTCTTCTCGCCCCACCCCGACGACGACGTTATCTCGATGGGAGGCACCCTCAAGCGCCTCGTCGACCAGAAGCATGACGTGCATGTGGCCTACGAGACCTCGGGCAACATAGCCGTGGGCGACGAAGACATGATGCGATATGTGATGCTCATGGACGGCATCGCCGACAAGTTTGGCATCGACACCCCCGACTGGAAGAAAAAGAGCGCCGAAATCCGCTCATTCGTGGCCAAGAAAGCACCCGGCGACATGGACACTCCCGACATCCGCCACTTCAAGACCATGATCCGCCAGGCCGAAGCCACCGGAGCCTGCAACTATATCGGCGTCCAGCCCGACCATATCCACTTCCTCCGTCTCCCCTTCTACGAGACCGGCACTATCAAGAAAGGCGACCTCAGCGAAGCCGACATCGCCATCGTCCGCGACCTCATCCTCTCCGTCAAGCCTCACCAGATCTTCGTGGCCGGTGACCTGGCCGATCCTCACGGCACCCACCGTGTGTGCACCGACGCCGTGCTGGCCGTGATCGACGAGCAGAAAGACGAGGAGTGGATGAAAGACTGCCGCATCTGGATGTATCGCGGCGCGTGGGCCGAATGGGAAATCGACCACATCGAAATGGCAGTGCCCATCTCGCCCGAAGAGCTCCGCTCGAAGCGCAACTCCATCCTCAAGCACCAGAGCCAGATGGAAAACGCTCCNTTCCTCGGCAACGACGACCGCCTCTTCTGGCAGCGCGCCGAAGAGCGCAACCGCGGCACCGCAAAGCTCTATGAGAGCCTCGGCCTCGCCTCCTACGAAGCCATCGAAGCCTTTGTCGAGTATCACCCCATCCGCTGATCCGCTTAACCCCTTTAAATCTCACAGTCCTGACCGGCATCAGTCAGTCAGGACTGTGGCTTTTTCCAAACTCAATGACACTCAAATCCATTGCTGCCGCAATCGTTCTTCTATCGGCAACCCTGCCACACCTCTCTGCCGCTGTGCCGGTNGATGTGCGCAAGAACACCGAGTTCATGGCAATCGTTGCCCGCACAGCCGACGAGCCGGAATATGTCAACAACACATTCAAATCATATTCCGACTATGTTGATTCGGTAGTGGCGCCCCACAAGGATCATCCCGCCATAGCTTATTTCCGGACCATCCACAACCGCCACGGATTCTCCTACGACGCCGTCTCATCTTTCGGCCTCACTCTCGAGGTCGACANCAACCGCGTGAGAGTCAATCCGGTCTACAATCGCGATGAGATGATCAACCGCATCACGCCCGAGGAGGCCGACAGCTTTATCACGCTGCTCGACGACTTCTGCCGCGCAATCGACTTCGAAGCGATCTACACCCGCTGGACACCGCTCTACAGCGAGGCCATCGAAGCCTTTGACCGCATGCAGCGTCAGGAAGTGGACTTCGACTGGCTCGAAAAGTTCTACGGCACAGATTTTTCAGGCCTCAAAGCCGGCCTNGGGCTCCTCCAGCATGGCAATTATGGTCTGACCGAGAAATACCCCGACGGCACCTCCTCGCCCTACATGCTCATCGGCCCCCATACCCANGACGGGAAACCCGACTTCAGCGGCTCGGCCAGCCTCCTNATCCACGAAGGCTCCCACCCGATCACCAATCCGCTGGTCAACAAGCATCTGGCCGAATTCAACTCTAATTCCGACTCTATCGCGGCCCGCTTCAGCTCAGAGTTGCGCAGGCAGGCATACGGCGGACCGCGCACCCTGCTCTATGAGACAATGGTGCGCACTGCCGAGGCCCGCTATGCACTCGACCACGCCACCACCGCCCGCGACACCCTCAACCTCCAGAAGTTTCTGGCCTCAAACCAGACTTCCGGATTTCTGTTCATCAACGACTTCGTCCGGGCTCTCGACAGATACGAGGCCAATCGCGACCTGTATCCTACGCTGGCCGATTTCATGCCCGAGCTCGTCAAGGTCCACAACGCTCTCGATGTCGACTCCGTCTACAGCGAGATGATCTCGCATCAACCCGTCTTCACCGGTTGCAACATAAGTCAGGACGCCGTCATCCCTCCGGGCAAAACCGACATAACAATCTCATTTGACCGCCCCATACCCCAGGGCCACGGCATAGGCAGGGTAAACGGCAGGGAATATCCGAAGTCTCCTGACGCAAAAGCGAGCTGGAACCCCGAGCGCACGCAGTTCACCTACACCGTAGATCTCGAACCATCCAAAAAATATGGTCTCAACTACCGCGGAGTATGGTTTCTCTCGGCCGACGGCTATCCGGCCCGCGGCACATATACCCTGACCTTCGAGACTGCAGCTGAATAAATCCACTATCATACGTTGCCGTCCCACTCATAATTGTCCCGGAGTCTCCTGGCACCGGGACAATAATTATTTATACCGTTTTATCATTAATAAATTAGGATAGCAACGAATAAATTATTATTTTTGCGCCGCATGAGGGTCACATCTCCTCATCGGCCAATCACCATCATGACGCAAGCAACCCGACTCATCCTTTCTCTCACCGCTCTTATCCCTCTCTCTCTCGCCTCATGCTCCGACAATAGCTCCGATCCCGCCGGACTGCCCCACATCGACTGGAGCTCTTCCATCGACGAGCGCACGATCGACATCAACGACTATGCCGACATAGAATATCTCCCGCTGGAGACTACCGACGAGAGCGTGTTTTCCTATGGGTGGAGCTTCGGTGTCAACGACAGCCTGATCGTGGTTGCCGACTTCATGGCCCACCGCTTTCTGGTCTTCGACCGTCAGGGTCGCTTCGTCCGCTCGGTCGACCGCTTCGGCGGAGGGCCGGGAGAATATTCATTCATGTCAAACGCCCTCATCGATATAGACAACAATGAGATGTATGTCACCAGTGGCCGGAAAAACATATTCACCTACGATCTCGACGGAACATTCAAAAGCAGCGCCGTACCCGACGATAAGCAGCGCATCACAACCGAGACAGACAACTATGATGCCGACCACTTCATAACATGGGACAGCAACGGCCTCCGCATAGAGCCGCTCGATGACAACGACAAACCATACCGCTATCTCCTCATCAACAAAAAAACCGGCGAGAAAACCACCCTGCCACTTGCCATTGACCATCCGATGGGCCACACCCAGTCATTCCCCCTCGGCGAGAAAAAGACTCAGGCCGTGTCGCTGGGACTGACACCGATCGTGCGCAGCCGCGACGGCTTCATCATCTGCGACTTCGCCTCCGACACCCTCTACGAATATGCCGGCGCACGGCTCACCCCGATAGCAGTGTTCGACAATATCGACCGCAACCGCACCATTCCCGATCGCGTGGCGGTAAAATTCGCTTCAGGACGCTATGTGGGCCTCGAATACGTCCGAATCCTCAGTGTCACCGCCGATGACATTGTGGTAGATGAAAAAGTGTCGGGCGACTATCTGCTCGACCGCCAGACAGGGAAAATCTGCAAATACAACATGCGCTACCCCTACCTGAATGAAGGCGCCTCGGACGGATCGCTCACCTACCGGCCCACAACAGGCCCGGCCAACACTTTCTGCTACACAATTCCCCCCGAGCGCTTGTTTGACAATCTCGAACAGGGCAACCTGCGCCCGGAAGTAGAGTCGATNGTCAGTCAGCTCGACGACGAAGCCAACCCCGTCCTCGCCATCGTCAGATTCAGAGAGTAATCCCGCTCCTACGCCTCTTTTCATTTAAGCTGATGTTAACTCGTCAACCGTACCATCGCACCACCAAACTGCATCCACTCAACTCTGACAATCATCCTTGTCGCTTCGCGACTCGGTGAGTCAGGTGTCTCGGCTGGTTATTCGCGGAGCCATCGCCGCCCTGCGGCTCGAAGCGTGAGGTGGATCCATTCCCCACACTCGCCCGGCCCGGGCATCGTGCGGGGCTGCCAACAATCTTCGTCGCTCCGCGACTCGGTCGATGGAACGGAGTCTCCGGAGATCTTCGGTTTTAACTGTTTAGGCGGGCGAGCGCCAGCGGCGCGATGAACGTAAAAGCCCTACACGATGCCGCAGGGCGGCGAGTGTAGGGTCAGGGCATCCCCCGATCCGAGCCGCAGCGCGGCGATGGCCCCGTGTAGATAACGAAAAGTGCCGTGTCACCCTCTCCCCTCAATTTTCTGACACTTTTTCTTGGCGCGTTGCCGCATATTGTCTATTTTTGTAAACTACACTCAGTAGACTCATCTTCACAGACTGCAACGCCATGACCCTCGCCGAGGAGAATGCCCTGGTCGAGTCGGAATTCAACGACCTCCTTCAGGGCTATATCAACAGCAACCACCGCAAGAAGGTGGACATCATAGAGCGTGCTTTCCGCTTCGCGCGGAAGGCTCATAAAGGTGTGCGCCGTCGGTCGGGAGANCCATATATCCTCCATCCCATAGCNGTGGCCAAGATCGTCAACCGCGAGATAGGTCTCGGCTCNACCTCGATCTGCTCCGCTCTGCTCCATGATGTGGTCGAGGACACGGAATACACGGTAGAGGATATCGAGAGCCAGTTCGGCACCAAGATTGCACGCATCGTCGACGGCCTCACNAAGATCTCGGGAGGCATTTTCGGCGACAAGGCCTCGGCCCAGGCCGAGAATTTCCGCAAGCTCCTCCTCACCATGAGCGAGGATATCAGAGTGGTGCTCATCAAGATGGCCGACCGCCTCCACAATATGCGCACGCTCGGCTCGATGGCTCCCAACAAGCAGTATAAGATTGCCGGCGAGACTCTCTACATCTATGCCCCGCTGGCCCATCGTCTCGGCCTGTTCACCATAAAGACCGAGCTTGAAGACCTCAGC
>WFLX010383747.1_pt1 | contig 15534 bp, 16 predicted proteins | sample 4967041 | NCBI WGS metagenome assembly WFLX01 (sample SAMN12857096, study PRJNA449069) | gut metagenome | isolation source: stool from male and female vole | host: Microtus ochrogaster | place: USA:Florida | collected 2017 | reverse complement strand
TCCAGGCGGATGAGCGCTATTTGTATCAGCAACAGAATTCCTATCGTATACAATCCGCTTAGTCAATGACAGATTAGTAAATTGCGTGACTTTACGGGAAATATGCGTAGTACTTCTGTGCGGTTTTTGGTCTCCTGTACCAGCAATTTGATCGTCTGTGCAATCAATACCACAATTACGGTCACTAACGCCATGTGATTCAAAAACTCATTCGAAATCGAATTTAAATAAATACCGTCCTGATAGTGCAGTTGCGGATGTTCATCCCAAAGATCACGCAGCAGTTCTGGATTGTTGTCCCAAAATGTACGCGTCCATTGTATACGTTCTAAATAATCCTCCAGGTGAAAGAATTTATGCTGATACAATCCGGATACATTCGTCATCATATAAATGACTACTATTGCCATGATCACCGTCATAATTTCCCAGTAAAAGCGATCTTTTTTGAATAATTTTTTTATATCACTCATTCTTCAGTCCTCCTTCTTTTGGGATGTCATTCGTCCTTTCTTTTCTCTGCAGATATCTTTTCTTTAAAAGGATGTAAATCTCCTCCAGTGTAATCTGCTGCTTGGAATAATCTTCGATACCCAGCTTCTTTAATAGGTATTCGTTATCTTCCTGCTTTCCTACGGTGTAAAACTCTGATAAGTCGCCTATCTTGGATACTGCATGGACAGTCATGTCAAACAATTTTTCATCCGTTGGATTCTGTGGCTGAATACCCTTCCATTTCTGGACGCTTTCCATAAACTCATCCACGGATTTTTGTGCAAAAACCTCTCCCGCCTCCATCATAGTCACACTGTCGCACATACGCTCCACATCCGTAAGATCATGACAGGAGAAAAGCACTCCGATCTGTTCTTTCTCTACTTCTTCAATCAGGATATCGCGGAACATTGCTCGACCCTCCGCATCCATGCCGCTCTCGGGTTCGTCCATAATCAGATATTTTGGCAGCTGTGCAATCGCCAAAGAAAAATTCAATTTTGCCCTTTGCCCCTTGGACAACGTGCCGATGTTCTTTTTGGGATTGATATCAAAGCGTTCCACCAGATCATCAAATTTCTCTTTGGAAAACGTGTCGTAGAAGTTCTGATAGTATGATGCCATTCCCGCAACAGTATAGATGTTGATAAAATCAAGCTGCTCCGACACATACGCCACTTTGGCTTTCACTTCCGGATTATCATAGATATCCTTTTCATCATACTGTATCGTTCCCTGCGCAGGTTTATAGATCCCTGTAACGCATTTCAGCAAAGTGGTCTTGCCGGCTCCGTTGGAACCGATCAAGCCATGGATCTCGCCCTGATGAACGCATATATCAATTCCGTGGATAACCGGTCGATTATTGTAGCCTTTATGTAAGTTTTTGATCTCTAACATTTGCTTATCTTTCCTTTCTGAAATATTTTTGCCATAACATAAGGGAAACGGTGATTTAATCAGCGCTTCCTTAGATGGAGGAATAGATTTCTTTTACCAAATCCACCACATCTTCCTCGGAATAACCGATACGTTTCAGTTCGATCAGCTCGCTTTGAATCCGCTTTCGAATCTTTTCCAGATCCTCCGTATTGGGTTCCATGTTTGGCATGGTGGTTATATAGGTTCCTTTTGCCCGGATCGTCTCGATTACTTTCTGACGTTCCAGCTCCTGATATGCTTTCGCCACGGTGGAGGGCGTGATATCCAGAGTCTGCGCCATCTTCCGGACAGAAGGAATCGAATCTCCGGGACTTAAATGCCCTTTGATCACCAGCAGTTTAATTTGTTCAATAATCTGCTCATAGATCGGTTTTTTACTGCGATAATCCAGTTCGATCAAATGATTACCCCCTTGTATTATCTGTATTATTTCAAGTAGTACAGTCATCGTATCATAATTTCATTTGTCTGTCAACGAAATTTTTTGAAGTATTTTATTAATGCTTTTTATTCCGAATATCGTATGGACGAAATATAAGCCTGAAGGATATTGGTTTAGATATTTTAAAAGTGAGCATCAGATGAAAGACTTTTACAGCATAAAAATGAAATACTTGGAAAAAAGAAAGTAAAATAAAAAAATCTGAAAATCTGTTATGATTCTGTAACCTATCATCCCCCTTAATTGTATAATTATTGAAAGGCCTTTAAAAAGAATAATGTGGGAGCACTCATGAAAACAGAAATACAGGCAGTAGTGGAAAAATATAAGGATAATCTGTTTTCGGCAGCGTTTAATATCTGTAAAAATGCGGCTGATGCGGATGACATTGTACAGGATACGTTTTTCCAATACTACAAAACAAGTAAGCAGTTTGAAAGCGAGCAGCATATACGGGCGTGGCTGTTACGGGTAGCAATTAATAAAGCAAAAAATGTTAATCTGTCTTTTCGGCAAAGGACAAGCGTTCCGTTGGAAGAATATATGGAAACATTGGCATTTGAGACACCGGAGGCGGAGACCTTGTTTGAGGAGGTCATGAAGCTTCCTGAGAAGTATCGGATCGTTATCCATTTATTCTATTATGAAGATTACAGTATTCGGGAAATATCGCAGATATTACATATTACGGAAAGTAATACGAAGGTTTGTCTGGCAAGAGGCCGTAAGCTGCTGAAAAAAGTTTTACAGGAGGGGTGGAATGACGATGACGAATAAAGAAAAATATAAACAGGCGTTTGGTGTGCTCCATGCTTCCGAGACAATTCCTTTAGGGGAAAGCAGAAAAAAGTCTGATATTTCGTATTTAGAGAAAGGCATGGTGATCGATATGAAACGTAAATCTTTTACAAGTAAATTTGCCGCGGCATGTATCGGCGTGGCAGTCGTTTTGGCAGCGGGCGTGACAGCCTATGCGTATGGCGGAGAGCTCATCAGCAATATCTTTGGCTGGGGAAACAATTTTGAAATACGTGAGACGGTTGATGAAAACGGAGACACAATGACAGAGGGGATACTTTATACTGAAGATCTTACGGAACCGGTGGTCATACAGGATGGACGCATGATCTTTATTGTAAATGACCAGCAGACGGATATCACGTCTTTGGTTTCCGAAACGAAAGCATATACGTATGAATATACGGATGAGGAAGGTAATATGCATATCTGGCTGGTTGGTTTAAATTCGGGCAGCATTGAGGATTATGGCTATGGCGAGTTTATCAAGGATGCGGACGGTGAATGGGTAGGCGGTTATTCCACCGGTATTAACTTAGAGGAGGACGGCAGCACCTCGGCGCAGTGGTATAATGAAGCCAAGAAGGAGCTGAATATCCCTTGGTAAATCAGGTTTTGTGCTGAGCTAAAACCCGGGCAGCATAAATATAAAAAACGCAGACTACGTGATCTGCGTTTTTTGAGTTGTATCAATAAAAGATGAGTTCTGGATTCTAAGAAAGCACTTTAATCTGCGTTTCCTAATATGAATTGGCAATCCTTCCTTCGCTTACGCCAAATGTTATGTAATGTTGATATAATGCGTTTTTATCATAACCAAAAGCAGCCATTAAGTCAGGATATCTGTCAGCGTAATCCATATAGTTAAATTCATTGATATTAATAATATTTGAATCTGGTATATCCTCGTTCCGGACCGATAACCATGGATTATTGATATCTATATCTGTCGGATCCCATCCTCTGTATGGAGAATCCTCCGGTATATTGATTGCGGTTGGTTTCCCAAGTGGTCCGGGTACTTCGCTGTTGGAGTATACGACCACCGTTGTGCCCGGCTTGCAATTATCGTATATCCATTTCGCATCTTCAACGGACAATCTCACGCAGCCCAGAGAAGCATTTTGCCCCAGCAGATTGTATTGATCCCATTCCAGCGTATCCGGTGAAGCTGTTATATAGGGGACTGAATGAAACAGGATCTTTCGATTAAACCGTACTGCGTATCTTCCATAAGTGTTATCTACCATCAGGCACCATTCATAATAATTAGAGGTTTGGAAAGTTCCTTCCGGCGTTCCATGCCCCTGACGACCGCAGGAACATACCATTGCCTTGACAGGCGTCTCGGTGCCATCTGCTTCCTTCTGTACAACAGTAACACAGTTTAAGACTCTGTTTACATAGATGATATAATCCGGTCTCGTATCAATATTGGTATTTTCGTCTCCTGATGCCGGCGCTTTTGCCGCTTCTGCAACGGCAGTATTAAAAAACATCAGGATTCCCATACAAAATATGCTTGCTGTTAAAAGTAGAAATTTTTTCATAGCAATCTCCCATACCGCTTTCAGCGGTTCAAATAAATATAAAAAAATATAAAACTCTATTTTTGTAACGGTGAGATTATAACATAGGGTTAATTAAATTGCAATAAATTTTGCCGATGATACAGTAGACTTTTGGAGGTGTGATTGATATAATAGGGATATTCAATAGCGCTTTTTAAATTTAAAGAAGGATTGGAAAACATATGATGCGTGATACAATTTTGATTTTTGATGATAATGAAATCGAACGCGGGATTTTATGTGAATTATTTCGAGAGGAATATAATATATTAGAGGCGAAGAATGGTAAAGACGGAATTGATCTTTTAAAAAACAATTTTGATTCCATTTCCGTTGTTTTGATTGATAATATGATGCCCGTGATGGATGGATTTGAGGTGCTGGAACGCCTGAAAGAAAAAAATGTCATCAATAAAATCCCATTTATCATGATTACGGGTGAGGATTCCGTGGAATATGAGAGAAGGGGTTATGAATACGGGATCGTAAGTTATATCAAAAAACCATATCAGGCCGAAGTCATAAAGCAGGTAGTACATAACGCAGTTCACTGGTTTCAGTATAAAATGCAGCTGGAGCTTGTTGTAAAAAAACAGAATGATGATATCCAAAAACAGAATGAAATGTTAAAGAGGCAGGCGCAGAAGCTGAACCAGCTGAATGAGACTTTGATCGATTCCCTCAGCAATTTAGCGGAATTTAGGAACTTGGAATCCAGGCAGCATATCAAAAGGATACGTGCGTTTGTTGAGTGTCTCGGAAAATGCATTATGGAGCGTTATCCCGAGTACGAACTTACTCCCGAAAAACTGGATCAGATCAGCTGGGCTTCCTCGCTCCATGATGTCGGGAAGATCGTGCTCCCGGATAGTATCATCTTAAAATCCGGCAGGCTGACGAAAGATGAATTTGAATTAATTAAATCGCATACTTTTAAAGGAGCGGAAATTATAGCGCAGTCCATTCCGCTGAATGATAAAGAAATTTTTGATTATGCATGCGATATTGCCAGACATCATCATGAAAAATATGACGGTAACGGTTATCCTGACGGCTTGAAGGGTGATGAGATCAGTATAGCGGCGCAGATAGTTTCTCTGGCGGATGTATATGACGCGCTTACTTCCAAGCGTGTTTATAAAGATGCTTACGAACCGGATCGGGCGTATCAGATGATCATGAGCGGACAGACCGGTGTGTATTCGCCTAAATTGCTGGAAGCGTTTACCGAAGTGCGGTCAGATTTTGAAAATCTGTCGATTTTATATAGTGATGAAGAGTAAGTGGCGGAAAAGGGTTTTGGCATATAATAATGGGAGGCGGAGTGAAATATGGGATTTAAACCGCGTATTTTATTGGTGGATGACAGCGCTATCAATCTGGCATACACGGAGCAGAAATTAAAGGATCTATATGACGTAGTAGCAGTTAATTCCGGTTCAAGGGCAATCCGGTACTTAAAGGGTGAGAAGCCGGATCTTATCCTTTTGGATATCCGTATGGCGGAGATGGACGGTATCGAAACTTTAAAGGAGATCCGTACCATGGAGAATGGGGTGGGTATTCCCGTTATCATGCTGACGTCCAAAAACGATAGGGAAAGCATTGTCGAAAGCCAGAAATTGGGAGTATACGATTATGTGTTAAAGCCGGTTGAGGCGGATGTGCTTTGCAGCCGAATCAAGCGCGCGCTGGAAAAAGAAAATAACAATTAAAAATTTATGCGAAGGGAGCTTGTCGGATACAGATGAAAAAGAAATATGCCGGTGCGTTAAAGGCTGCATTCCCTTATACGGTGCCGATCTTTGCAAGCTTCTGGTTTTTAGGTCTGACTTATGGAATCTATATGAATGTTTCCGGCTTCAGCTTCTGGTATCCATGTCTGATGAGTCTTACTATCTTTGCCGGTTCTGTGGAATTTGTGGCAGTCAGCTTTCTGCTGGGCGCGTTTAACCCGCTTCAAGCCTTGGCAATGACGTTGATGATCAATGCAAGGCATCTTTTTTATGGAATCTCCATGCTGGAAAAATACAGGGGGACGGGTCTGAAAAAAATATACCTGATCTTCGGGATGTGCGACGAAAGCTTTTCCATTAACTATACGGCGAAGATTCCGCCAGATGTAGATAAAGGCTGGTTTATGTTTTTTGTTACCCTGTTGAATCATTTTTACTGGTTTTTTGGGGCGACGCTGGGCGGATTGTTCGGTTCGCTGATCCGGTTTAATACGGAGGGATTGGAATTTGTCATGACGGCTATGTTCGTTGTGATCTTTATGGAACAGTGGTTTAAGGACAGGCAGCATATAGGGGCGGTGGGAGGACTTCTGCTTTCAGCGGTTTGTCTGTGGATATTCGGACCGGAGCGTTTTATCATCCCGTCCATGGCAGCTATTCTTCTTGCGCTGACCTTTGCAAGGGGGCGGCTGGAGAAAGGAGGGGCGACGGAAGCATGATGACGTTGACGGAGCAGATGATTACGGTTGGCGTAATTGTACTCGGAACTATGCTGACACGGTTTCTGCCCTTTTTGGTGTTTCCGGCCGGAAAGCCGACACCGGATTATATTAAATATCTTGGCAGGGTGCTGCCCGCTGCGGTTTTTGGCATGCTGGTGATATATTGCCTAAAGGATGTCAGTTTTCTGACAGGAAGCCACGGTCTGCCGGAACTGATCGCCATCGCCGTAGTAATCGCGCTTCATGGCTGGAAGCGGCAGATGCTTTTGTCAATCGCCGGCGGAACAGTCTGTTATATGCTGCTTGTGCAGATGGTGTTCTGATTGGTGTAATATACATAAAATTGGGTATGATAATTTCAATAGAAAAGGAGAATAGACAATGTGTACTGCCATAGCATTTCATAACAAGGAATTTTATTTTGGGAGGAATCTGGATTTGGAATATTCCTATCATGAGGAAATCACGGTCACGCCGAGGAATTATCCATTTCGATTTCGGAACGCGAAAGAAATAAGCAGCCACTATGCCATGATTGGCATGGCGTATATTCAGGATGATTATCCGCTTTATTATGAAGCGGTCAATGAAGCGGGGATCGGCATGGCGGGACTGAATTTTCCCGGTTATGCGGATTTCAAACCATACGCAGAGGGAAAAGACAATATTGCGCCCTTTGAGTTTATTCCGTGGATTTTAAGCCAGTGCTCTACCATGGGGCAGGTTCGTGAAAAGCTTTCCGTAATCAATCTGATTAATCTTCCATATAACGATCAGCTTCCGCTGACTCCTCTGCACTGGATCATCTCCGGCAGGGAAGGGAGCATCACGGTCGAATCGGTAAAGGAGGGGCTGATGGTTTATGACAATCCCGTGGGGGTGCTTACCAATAGTCCGCAATTTCCGTATCATATGACTAACCTTGCCAATTACATGAATCTTTCCGTGGATTCTNNGGCAAATCGTTTTTCGGAAAAGATAACNCTGGAACCATACTCGCGCGGTATGGGCGCAATGGGACTTCCGGGAGATCTGTCTTCCGCTTCCCGTTTTGTTAAGGCATCGTTTACAAAGCTGAATTCCTGCTGTGAGCCTGCGGAGGATGCTAATGTCAGTCAGTTTTTTCATATCTTAGGAAGCGTTGAACAGCAGCGCGGCTGTGTCCGCATGCCGGACGGAAGATATGAGATCACGATCTATTCTTCCTGCTGCAATGCGGATAAGGGGATCTACTATTATACGTCTTATGAAAACAACAGGATTAGCGCAGTGGATATGAATCTGGAAGATCTGGACGGACGGGAGCTGACTTCATATCCCATGCTGTTGGAACAGAGTATTAAGCTGCAGAATGAAAAACGGTAGAATGAAAGCAGCGGACGCGCTGAAATATTGACATAGAAGTACGTAATTGATAAAATATTTTNTTAAAGGAAGCGGTGATTTGATCAGCGCTTTCTTAGGATTATTATTTTGTTGACTGACCATGAAGTTTATGACAGGCAGATATGTTTTTTGACAACGTATGATTGGGGGATGCTTATGTATCATTGTCATGTATATTGTTATGTGATTGGTAAGAAAAGTCATCTTTTTGANNTTGTCAGCNCTATGCCNGCGCTGGNGTCTTTTTCGCANGAATNNNTAGAAAGTGAAAGNCCNAAAAANGAGNTGGCAAAAAANGCTGATATNATNNTTGCNGATCTGCATGATNNGGATGNAGGAAAGGAAGTACAGAAGCTGACTGCATGGAAGAAGCCTGAGGCAGAATTGATACTTCTGACGGAGCAGGGGAAGTTTGAGGATCTGGGAGAGAGCATTTCGGAAATTACGGATATCTGGACACTGCCGATGACGGAGGAGGAGATACGGTTTCGCTTCCGGAGATGGCAGCAGTCCTATAAAATAAAAAAGGATCACTGGCAGACGGGGCAGTATCTGGACCGTACCATTGACAGTATGCCAAATCTTGTCTGGTATAAGGATAAAAACGGGCTCCATGAGAAGGTGAACGATTGTTTTTGTAAAACAGTGAATAAAACCAAAGAGCAGGTACAGGGTCGCGGACATGCATATATCTGGGATGTGGAGCAGGATGATCCTGCCTGTATTGAATCGGAAAATAAAGTCATGAAACAGAAGAAGACTTTTGTTTCCGATGAAATCATCCAGACCGGTGAAGGGAAAAAAATTCTNGCTACATATAAATCCCCNCTGTACGATCTGGACGGCAGCGTTATGGGAACCGTGGGAGTNGCNATCGATGTAACNAAAGAGCGCGCNTATGCNGAGGANCTGNTCAAGAAAAACCAGACGCTGGAAACGCTNTTTATGACAACNGACTGNGGNGTGATGTGCCATACAATGGATGGAAAGCGAATTATCAGCATCAATCANGCCGCCTTAAATATTTTNGGNTNCCANTCTCTGGAGGAGATGGAAAAGNATGGATTTAATATGGTTTCCCCTTCTGTAGTGGATGAGGATAAGGTGAAGATGCAGAAAGCCATCAAATCTCTGAAAAAGATAGGCGACAGCATTAGTATGGAGTACCGTGTCCGCCATTCGGACGGGAAGCTCCTTTATGTTCTGGGAAGCTTTAAGCTTGTGGAGGAGAACGGTGAAACGTATTGTCAGAGGTTTTTATTAGATCGTACCGCCCAGAAACTGCAGGAGGAGGAAGAACGGCAGAAGGATAAGCGGAAGCAGGAGGCGCTTATCCATGCCCTTAGTATTGATTTTAACCTTGTGTGTTTCTTTGATCTGAATACCGGAATGGGCAGGGCGCTTCGGATCGGTGAATGCAAAAATGGTATATTATCTCCTATTTTTTCAGGAGATCTCATCTTGGAGGATGCGCTGGAGAGATACATAGAAGCAGGTGTTTTTGAGGAGGATAAAGAGCCACTGAGGAAGGCTGTTTCGCGACAGCAGTTGGAAAAGGAACTTTCTGAAAAGTCTATATTCCATATCAATTACCGTACCACTTGCTGTGGTGAACTGCAGTATTATCAGATAAAGATCGTACGCGCCGGAAAATGGGATAAGAATCATGGTATTGTTTTGGGATTTCGCTGTGTGGACGAGGAAACCCGTGCGGAAAGGGAAAAGAAAGAGCTGCTGGAAAATGCGCTTTCTCAGGCGAATCGTGCGAACCAGGCAAAGAGTACATTTCTTTCCAATATGTCCCACGATATCCGTACGCCGATGAATGCTATCATTGGATTTACGGCGTTGGCGACTTCGCATATTGATAATAAGGAACAAGTGGAGGAGTATCTGAAAAAAATCATGACCTCAGGTAATCATCTGCTGAGTCTGATCAATGATGTTTTGGATATGAGTCGTATTGAGAGCGGTAAGATCCGTTTGGAGGAGGAGTTGTGCAGTCTGCCTGAAATCATACATGGTCTGCGCAGCATTATTCAGGCGGATATTCATGCGAAGCAGCTGGACTTACATATGGATGCGGTGGAAGTTCAGAATGAAGAGGTATACTGTGACCGGCTGCGTTTAAATCAGGTGCTTTTGAACCTGTTGAGCAATGCTATAAAATATACGCCTTCGGGTGGTACGGTCAGCATGCTGTTGATTCAGAAGGACGACGCTTCGAAAGGCTTTGCAAATTATGAATTTCAAATCAAGGATACCGGCATCGGTATGAGTAAGGAATTCTTATCTCATATTTTTGAACCGTTTGAGCGGGAATGTAATTCCACGATCAGCGGCATTCAGGGAACAGGACTCGGAATGTCGATTACCAAAAATATTGTGGATATGATGAATGGCACCATAACAGTGAATAGTAAGCAGGATGTTGGAACAGAATGTATTGTTTCCTTTTCGTTACGCGTGAACGAATCAAAGAAGGAACGTCAGGAGATCCCTGAGCTGAGCGGTTGTCGGGCATTGGTAGTAGATGGTGATTTCAATACATGTGACAATGTATCCTGTATGCTTCAGCAGATCGGTCTGCGGGCGGAGTGGACGCTGTCGGGAAAAGAGGCTGTGCTGCGTACACGTCAGGCTGTTATGCGCAACGATGAGTATTTTGTATATATTGTTGCATGGCTTCTGCCGGATATGAATGGTATCGAGGTGGCAAGAAAAATCCGCCAGGAGGTAGGAAAGGACGTGCCAATTATTGTCCTTACGGCGTATGATTGGTTTGAAATTGAGGATGAGGCGAGAGAGGCGGGAGTGACAGCATTCTGTGGTAAGCCGCTGTTTTTCTCAGAACTGCATGGGTGCCTGAACTCCATCGTCAATACAAATGAAAATGTTAAGATTGTCTCTGAAAACAAACAACCGATTCGCAAAGGACGTATCCTATTGGCGGAAGATAACGAGCTGAATCAGGAAATTGCGGTTGCAATCTTAGAGGAAGCGGGATTCTCCGTGGATGTTGCCCAAAACGGTCAGATTGCCGTAGATATGCTGGCCGCTTCTAAAGCGGGGTATTATCAGGTGGTGCTGATGGATGTCCAGATGCCTGTAATGAATGGCTACAATGCCACAAAGGCGATTAGAAGTCTGGAGAATCATGAATTAGCGTCACTTCCTGTAATTGCAATGACGGCAAACGCCTTTGAGGAGGATAAGCAGGAAGCGTTGAAGAGTGGAATGGACGGTCATATTGCAAAGCCGATCGATGTTAAGACATTGATGGAGGTACTGGATGAGGTGCTTGGTAAAGATAATTAAGCGGGAATGATGGAGAGATATCCGTTGGATGAAAGGTTGGGTCCCCTGCCGTAAGGCAGGGGGCTTTCTTTTTATTTAAAAATTTTTCTTGACATATATAGACAGTCGATATAATATATAGATATCCGATATATAGATTATCGATATAGGAGGTGTGGAAATGTCAGTAGATAGAACATTGGTGTCGGGAAGTATGACAATGCTTTTGCTCAGATTACTTGAGGAAAAAGACATGTATGGGTATGAGATGATCGATACCCTGAGAAAGAAATCGAATAATGTATTTGAGTTAAAAGCAGGTACATTGTATCCGTTATTACACGGTCTGGAAGAAAAGAGTCTGCTTACGGCTTATGAACAGGATTATGCCGGAAAGACGAGAAAGTATTACAGCATCACAAAAGAAGGAAAAAACTTATTGAAAAAAAAGACTTCTGAGTGGAAGGAATACCAGACCGCAGTATCAAATGTTTTGGCAATGGGGGTGTGAACGATGGAAGAATATTTGGAAAAACTGTTATCTCAAATCCGCTGTAAAAAAGCAAGACCTTACATATCCGATGAGATACGAAAACATATGGAAGACCAGATCGCGGAGAATATTGCTAAAGGGATGACGGCAAAGGAAGCGGAAATAAATGCCGTTGCCGATATGGGGGATCCGGTGGAGGCAGGGATCTCTCTGGATAAGGTTCATAAGCCGCAGGCTGCGTGGAAGCTGATCGTCATTGTAGGGATCCTGAGCCTGTTAGGTATTTTTATTCAGCAGTCGATCTCCTCTCATATTGCAGAAATTTCATCTGATATGCCGCAATATAATGCGCTTTCGCTTTCCGGAACGGGATTTGTTTCATCGGTCTTACTTGGGTTTGGTGTCATGTGCTGGATATATTTGCTGGATTATACCATCATTGCAAAATATTCCAAGTTTATTGGCGCATTCATAATAGTTATGGGGATCTTAAGTATTTTAGGGTTTATTGGGAGATTTGGCCATGAAAAGTATTATACGATCAGAATACTTACAACTGCGATGATGATGTTTTACGTACCAACTTATGGAGCAATACTTTATAAATACAGAGAAGGCGGATGGACTTCGCTTTTAAAAGCTGTTGTATGGCTGGTGATCCCTGTGGTCATTATGTTTAAGATGCCTAATCTTGTTGGTACGATCATATTAATGGTCAGTATGCTGATACAGTTGTCGGCTGCCATCATCAAGGGCTGGTTTAAAGTCCCTGTAAAAAGGACGCTCGCGGTTGTATGGACGGTTTTTGGAATATTGCCGGTCGCGCTGCTTTTTTCCATGTATGCGTTACATATGCTGGCGGTATATCAGGAAGCGCGGATCCGGGCATGGCTGTTTGCAACCGGTGACGCATCTTATATGAGCAGCATACTTAGATCTTTGTGTACAGATATAGCGTTTATTGGAAACAGCGGAAAAGATGTGATGGGAACACTTCCCGATTTTAACAGTGATTACATTTTTTCCTATATCTTAAATAGTTATGGCAGTATAGCGGGAATGATGATCGTAGCTGCGCTTGCCGTATTGATTTTGTATGTTTTTTCTGCTTGCGTGAAACAAAAAAATGAACTTGGAATGGTTATGGGATTCGGCTGTGGAATGATTCTTTTATTAAATACGGTCATTAACCTGCTAGGTACGGCAGGTATTATCCCCCCTGCGGCATCATTCCTTCCGTTCCTGTCTGCGGGAAGAGGCAATATTGTCTTATGTTATGCTTTGGTAGGCATTATTATGAGCATTTACCGGTATAAGGATGTTTATCCAAAGCATGTGAAGGTGCCGGAAAAGAAGATTCAGATGAAATTTACAATAGGTCTTTAAATACTGTTTTCATGCTTTCCAAAATATGATATAGTAAAATTAATAAGTATTTGCGAAACTCTGACAAAAATTATTCCTATTGTGCATCATTGACAATTCAACGCAGACACGCTTTCGCTTCGTGAAAAAGCGCAGCGGCGCATAAGATGCCAAAGAACGGCATCTAAGCGCCGGCGTTTTTCAAAAGTCTGCTTATGAATTTGTCAATGCTGCACAATCAAATTTTTACTATTGAGAGTTTCGCAATTGTCTGAGTAAAATTATAACTAATATGGAGGTATGAAAATGGCAGCAGACAGACGTCCGGAGGACATGAGCAGGATCACTACGCCTGAATTGGCGGATGCGTTTATTGAGGAGCAGATCAAAGAAGTACGCGCGCAGGTGGGAGATAAAAAGGTATTGCTTGCATTATCGGGAGGTGTGGATTCTTCCGTTGTGGCGGCGCTGCTGATCAAAGCGATCGGACAGCAGCTGGTGTGCGTACATGTGAATCACGGACTCCTGCGTAAGGGTGAACCGGAGCAGGTGATCGAAGTGTTCCAAAATCAGATGAAAGCAAATCTGATCTATGTGGATGCAACAGACCGTTTTCTGGACAAGCTGGCAGGTGTTGACGAGCCGGAGAAAAAGAGAATGATCATCGGCAATGAGTTTATTGAGGTATTTGCAGAGGAAGCGCGGAAGCTGGATGGTATAGAGTTCCTTGCACAGGGGACGATCTGGCCTGATATTCTGGAGAGTGAGGAAGGCATCAAGGCGCATCATAATGCAGGCGGTCTGCCGGAGGATATGAAATTTGAACTGGTGGAGCCGGTCAAGATCTTGTTTAAGGATGAAGTGCGTGTTGTAGGAAAGCAGCTGGGGCTGCCTGATAATATGGTNTNCCGTCNNCCGTTCCCGGGTCCGGGGNTGGGTGTCNNTTGTCCGGGCGCGATCACCCGTGACANATTGGAAGCGGTACGTGAATCAGATGCGATCCTGCGGGAAGAATTTGCCAAGAATGGTCTGGAAGGTAAGGTATGGCAGTATTTCACGGTAGTACCGGACTTTAAATCCACCGGTATCAAGGATGGGAAACGTGCCTTTGAGTGGTCCGTGATCATCCGTGCGGTCAATACCAAGGACGCCATGACGGCAACAGTAGAAAATATCCCCTATGAGCTCATGTGCCATCTGACAGAGAGGATCACGCATGAGGTGAAGGGCGTGAACAGGGTGTTGTATGATTTTACACCGAAACCGACCGGGACGATAGAGTTCGAGTAACAGATGAAATCCCGGAAATGCTGACAATGGGCATTTTGACCGTTGTAATCTATATGAGAAACAGATTGATTTGAAAGGGCAGAAATATAAAATAGAAAAATCAATAGAACGATAAGAAATATGGGGTGTGGCGGTTGCTATGCTCCATATTTTATAGTAGCGAATAAATGGTGGAAGTGATATAATCGAAAGCAAGTATTTGTAGATTTTGGGTAGAAATGGTATAGAGAAATTAGACAATTATTATAAAAATAATGGGAGGGTGAACATGGGCGAGGATGTTTGCAAAAAAATTAGGCTTGTTGATAATATTTTACAAGCTGAGGATTTTATAAGGTTACGAATTCAAACAGGATTTGCTGAGATACCAGTAGATCATGCTAGAAAGGCTTTGCAAAATGGGTTAATAAATGTTTCTGCAATATATAATGGGGATCTTGTTGGGATGGGTAGACTTGTTGGGGATGGTGCTATGTATTGGTATCTTCAAGAAATAATAATTTTGCCCCAATTTCAACGAAAAGGTATTGGTACTATGATTGTTAATCACTTAGTTGATTATGCAAGGGCAAATTCTATTACTGGAAAATTTACAACAATTGGAGGCGTTTCAGCTAAAGGAAAAGAACCATTTTATGAGAAAATGGGATTTGAGATTATCTCAAATGGAATTATAAAAATGATAGAAATCGAATAAAAGAATAGGGTTTTCTTGTTTTTATACAGATATTTTCATGGAAAGGAGTTGAAGTGATATGAAAAATATTGTTAGTTACATTCAAATACGGAGGGTGACGATAATTTAGCTCTCCGTTAGTTAATAAGGAGGGATTATATCAAAATTTGTTGAACTTCACCATATCTGTGTTGAAAAGAGAAGGCTATACCAGACTTGGAGTAGACTTTGAAAGCTTCAATCCAACAGCCCGCGGATTTTGGCTAAAATATTTTAATGCTTACACCAATAGTGTAGTACGAAGAATTGATGAGCGAATTA
>WFLX010071638.1_pt1 | contig 15538 bp, 9 predicted proteins | sample 4967041 | NCBI WGS metagenome assembly WFLX01 (sample SAMN12857096, study PRJNA449069) | gut metagenome | isolation source: stool from male and female vole | host: Microtus ochrogaster | place: USA:Florida | collected 2017 | reverse complement strand
CTCCACCATGGCCACCATCTATAACAACGCCTACTATCCTCAGCATCTTGAAAAGCTTGGCTACAAGAAAGAGAGCGACTGGGTGGAGTTTATTATCGATGTGCCCGACAGTGTGCCTGAGAAGATGAATCGTATCGCCGAACTGGTGAAGAAGAAATACGGCCTGAAAGTGTTGAAGTATGACAACCGCAAGCGCATCAAGGCAGAATATGGCCGGGCCCTGTTCCACCTGATTAACGATTCATACGACGGTCTTTACGAATATTCTCACCTTACCGAGCGGCAGATTGACTACTATATAAATCTCTATCTCGATCTTCTCAACCTTGACCTGGTGACACTCATAGTCGACAAAGAGGGGAAACTCGTGGGAGTGGGCATCTCCATGCCCTCCATGAGCCGTGCCCTCCAGAAAAGCAAGGGAAAATTGCTTCCCTTCGGCTGGTGGCACCTGCTTAAAGGTCTGAAAGGAAAGAACGACCGNGTGGANCTTCTCCTCGTGGCCGTGAAACCGGAATATCAGAATAAAGGAGTCAANGCNTTNCTNTTNCAGGATCTNATCCCATATTATCAGAAAAACGGCTATAAATGGGCGGAATCCAACCCTGAGATGGAGACTAACGCCAAAGTGCAGAGTCAATGGGAATACTTCAACTACCGGCAGCATCGCCGTCGCCGCTCGTTCTATAAGGAGCTGTAGCGTAACGTAGTTCACCACATAAACTTCTGATGAATAATAAGAATACTACCAAAACCGGAGCAGAGACAGTAAATCCCTACGACAATACCCGGGAGAAGGGTGAGCAAGTGGAGGAGATGTTTGACTCTATCGCTCCCGCTTACGATTTTATGAACACGGCGATGACCTTCGGGCTTCATCGCCGTTGGCGCAATAAAGCCCTTAAAGCCGCTATAGCCTCTCTTTCCGCCACTCCGGACTCGATACTTGATGTAGCCACCGGCACAGGCGATGTGGCTTTCAAATTACACTCGCTGCTGCCATCGGCCCGCATCACCGGTATCGATCTCTCGACAGGAATGCTCGANGTGGCNCGTAAAAAACTCCGGACNCTCCCCCAAGAGGAGCAAGATCTTTTGGCTTTCGGAAAAGCTGACTGTCTCGCCCTCCCCTACCATGACGGAGAATTCGGCCTGATAACCGTGGCGTACGGTGTACGAAATTTCGAAAACCTTCTCCAGGGCCTGTGCGAGATGCGCCGTGTGATGAAACCCGGCGGCACGCTCTGCATCATCGAGTTGTCATGTCCGGAAGGTAAGCTCACCGGTTTCGGCTACCGCATGTATTCACGCCATCTGATTCCGGCAGTGGGGCGTATGGTGAGCGGCGACAGCCGGGCCTACACCTATCTTCCGGAAAGCATAGCCGCCGCGCCCCAACGTGAGGCAATGGCCGGTGTGCTACGGAAAGCCGGGTTCACCGACATAACCTACAAATCGCTCACATTCGGAGCCGTAACCTATTATATAGCTAAATAATCCGGTAAACTCGATGGAGAGAAAAGATTTTGAAATAATGGCTCCGGTAGGGAGCTATGAATCGCTTGCGGCCGCTTTGGCCGCAGGCGCGGATGCAGTCTATTTCGGTATCGAGGGCTTGAATATGCGTTCACGCTCAAGTGCTAATTTCACTACCGATGACATGCGTCGCATTGTAGAGGAGTGTGAGGCCAAGGGTGTGAAAACCTATCTCACAGTCAACACTATAGTCTATGATTCTGATATCTCGCTACTGCACACGATCATCGACTCTGCAAAGGCTGCCGGTGTGTCGGCAATAATCGCTTCCGACATTGCCGCCATACTTTATGCGCGCAGTATAGGCCAGGAGGTGCATATCTCCACTCAGGTGAATATCACCAACATAGAGGCTGTACGTTTCTATTCACAATGGGCCGATGTGATGGTGCTTGCCCGCGAACTGAATCTCGATCAGGTGCGCGCCATCTACGATGCCATCGAAGCCGAAGGCCTGACGGGGCCTAACGGAAAGCCGATACGTCTGGAGATGTTCTGCCACGGCGCGTTATGCATGGCCGTGAGCGGGAAATGCTACATGAGCCTCCATGAGATGAACTCCAGTGCCAACCGTGGCGCATGCAACCAGATATGCCGTCGCTCTTACACAGTGAGAGACCGTGAAACGGAGGAGGAACTCGTAGTGGACAATAAATTCATAATGTCGCCCAAAGATCTCAAGACCATCCATTTTCTTGACCGAATGGTAGAAGCGGGAGTGAGGGTATTTAAAATAGAGGGTCGTGCCCGAGGACCGGAATATGTGCGTGAGGCAGTTGAGAGTTATTCCGAGGCTCTGCAGGCCATTTGCGACGGCACCTATTCCGGAGAGAAGGTAAAGGAATGGGACGAGCGCCTCGGAAGAATCTTCAACCGAGGATTCTGGAATGGCTACTATCTCGGTCAGCGTCTCGGTGAATGGAGTAGTAAATACGGTTCGTCGGCCACACGNACGAAAGTATATGCGGCAAAAGCTATCAGACATTTCCCCAAAATAGGCATAGGTGAATTTCAGATGGAGGCCGGAGAATTGAAAATTGGTGATGAAGTGGTGGTGACCGGTCCGACTACGGGGGCCCTGATTTTCAAAATCAAAGAANTGCGNGTGGANCTCAAGCCGGTGGATNCGGTGAAGAAAGGCGACCGCTTCTCCATGCCNGTGCCNGAAAAAGTGCGCGCCTCCGACCGACTCTACCTCTGGCGTGAGAATGTCAAAGAAACGAAAGAGTGATAAAAGTTGGAAGAGTGATTTTTTTTATTTACTTTTGCAGAAATATTCTAACCTAAAGTCTTATCAAGATGAAAAGATTTCTCTTTGCCTCCCTTCTCGTAGCAGGTTTGCCGCTGATGGCATCCAACACCTACATGGAAGCTCCGGCTCAGGCACCCGGTATAGTAGTGCCTGACTCCACAGGTTTCAAATTNACCGACATCAAGGTAAACAAGACCACTCCGGTGAAAGACCAGAACAAATCGGGCACATGCTGGAGCTTCTCCGGCACTTCAGTGCTTGAGGAAGACGTGCTNCGCAAGGGTGGTCCGGAACTTGATCTTTCGGAAATGTGGACTGTGCGCAACTGCTATATNGACAAAGCCAAGAAATATATCCAGACCCACGGCAACCTCAATTTTGCACAAGGNGGCTCATTTGCCGANGTGCTCTATTCACTTGANAATTACGGTGCGATTCCCGAAGAGGCTTANGCCGGCCTTAACTACGGAGAGAAGAAACACAGNCATTATGAGATGGAAAGCGCNCTCAAGGCTTATCTTGACGCAATAAAGANAAANCCCAACAAGAAACTCTCTACCGCATGGCTCCCCGGCTTCATCGGTATCCTTGACGCTTATCTGGGCCCGGCTCCCGAAACTTTCACTTATAACGGCAAGACCTACACTCCGAAATCATTCGCACAGGAGATGGGCATAAACGCCAACGATTTCATCAATATCACCAGCTATACACATCATCCCTTCTACGAGACTTTCGCACTTGAAATTCCTGACAACTGGCTCTGGAGCCAGTGCCAGAATGTGCCTATCGAAGAGCTCAAGGAGATTGTTGATAACGCTATCAACAATGGCTACACAGTAGGTTGGGCAGCNGACGTTTCCGAAGGGGGTTTCAAATGGAACAAGGGTTATGCAGTGAATCCTGTGCCCAAGACAGGTGAAGATCTCGAAGGCACCGAGCTCAGCCGTTGGGTGAAACTTTCCGACCGTGACCGCGAGAATGCCACTTATGATATCAAAGGCCCCGTAAAGGAGAAGAAGGTCACTCAGGATATGCGTCAGGAAAGCTTCGATAATTTCCAGACTACTGACGATCACGGTATGGTAATCATCGGTATCGCACAGGATCAAGAGGGCAACCGCTACTATAAAGTGAAAAACTCTTGGGATACCAATCAGGTTTATGATGGCTACCTCTATGTTTCCGAGCCATATTTCCTTGAGAANACCCTGAGCGTAATGGTAAACAAAGATGCTGTTCCTTCCAAGATTTCAAAGAAATTCAAAAACTGATAAGAGATACGGAATAAACCGTCATCAGCTTTGACACATAACACTGAAGAGCCCGTCCCGCCTGTGTGTGGAATGGGCTCTCTTCAATTGAAAATAGAATTTACAGATGGGTGAAGTAAAAGCAAAAAAGGCTTTGGGCCAGCATTTCCTGAAGGACCTCAATATTGCCGAACGTATAGCCGACACTATTGAACCGGGTCACCTTCCCGAAAATGCCAAAGCGTGGGGAACCCTCCCCGTGCTTGAAATAGGTCCCGGCATGGGTGTGCTCTCTCAATTTCTTCTGAAATCGGGTCGCAAAGTAAAGGCTGTAGAGCTCGATAGCGAAAGTGTGGAGTTTCTTCACAGGGTCTTCCCTGACCTTGACGTGATCGAGGGAGACTTCCTAAAGATGGATTTGAATGACGTGTTTCCCGAAGAGGGAGATTTCGCTCTTATAGGCAATTACCCCTACAATATTTCTTCTCAAATATTTTTTAAGGTTCTTGACTACAAAAGCCGGATTCCTGTGGTGGCCGGCATGTTGCAGAAAGAGGTGGCACAACGCATCTGTTCCAAACCGGGGTCAAAGGTCTACGGCATCCTTTCGGTTCTCCTTCAGGCGTGGTATGATTGTGAATATCTCTTCGATGTGCCCCCCGGTGTCTTCAGCCCTCCACCGAAAGTGATAAGCGGAGTNCTGAGGCTGACACGTAACTCCCGCACTGAATTAGGTTGTGACGAGAAACTCTTCAAGACAGTGGTAAAGACNGCTTTCGGCCAGCGACGNAAGACCCTGCGCAATTCNCTTTCCGGNCTTATACCTGCCGGGTCGCCACTTCTGCAAGACCCGGTGCTTTCCTTGCGTCCCGAACGACTCGATGTCGAGGAGTTTATCAGGATCACCACCCTATTATCACCACATAATCCGTAATCAGCACCTTACAATCCGTAAGGTTGGAGTCAGTAGCACCTGTGAATCGTAATACATGTTAATTGAGGCGAAACAATCCCCTTGTTTCGCTTTTTTTTGTTAATTTTGCATTTTAATCCCTATATTCCATATTATTTATAATTATGGCAAATCAAGAGCTTACAGAACAAGAGATAGTGCGCCGCAACAGTATGCAGGCGCTCCGCGACCGCGGCATAGAGCCCTATCCCGCTGCCGAATATAAAGTGACCGGCCATTCCGCCGAAATCAAGGAGAATTTCAAAGACAATGAGGAGCCACGTCGCGAAGTGACCGTGGCAGGCCGTATCATGAGCCGACGTATCATGGGCAAGGCCTCTTTCATGGAGCTGCAGGACGCTGACGGACGTATCCAGGTGTATGTCAGCCGCGATGACCTCTGTCCGGGGGAAGATAAGGATATGTATAATGTAGTCTTCAAGAAACTTCTTGACATAGGTGATTTCATTGGTGTCAAGGGCTATGTGTTCCGTACGCAGATGGGTGAAATCTCCATCCATGCCGAGGAAATCGCAGTGCTCTCAAAGAGTCTCCGTCCTCTACCTGTGGTGAAGATGAAAGATGGCAAAGCTTACGACGCATTCACCGACCCCGAGCAGCGTTATCGCCAGCGCTACGTNGACCTTGTGGTCAANAAAGGTATCAANGATATCTTCATCAANCGCACCAAGATCTATAACACCATGAGGGAATACTTCAACGAGCATGGCATTATGGAGGTGGAGACCCCCATTCTCCAGGCTATCCCCGGTGGTGCTTCGGCCCGGCCCTTCATCACTCATCACAATGCTCTCGATATCCCTCTTTATCTCCGTATCGCCAATGAGCTTTATCTGAAACGTCTTATTGTAGGCGGATTCGACGGCGTATATGAATTTGCGAAAGACTTCCGTAACGAGGGTATGGACCGCACACACAATCCGGANTTCACCTGTATGGAAATCTATGTAGCCTACAAAGACTATAAATGGATGATGTCTTTCACAGAGAAGCTGCTTGAAAAAATCTGTATTGCCGTCAATGGTTCTACAGAGGTGCAGATGGGTGACCATACGGTGTCTTTCAAGGCCCCTTATCCTCGTGTTACCATGACTCAGGCCATACTCGACCATACCGGTTTTGACATTACCGGCAAGACAGAGGAAGAGCTTCGCGCCTACTGTAAGCAAGAGGGCATAGAAGTGGATGAATCATTTGGCAAAGGTAAGCTCATCGATGAGATTTTCGGAGAGAAATGCGAGGGCCATTACATACAGCCTACCTTCATAATCGATTATCCGATAGAGATGTCGCCACTCACCAAGCGTCACCGCGACAATCCGGAGCTCACAGAGCGTTTCGAACTTATGGTCAACGGCAAGGAGTTGGCCAACGCCTATTCCGAGCTAAACGATCCGATCGACCAGTATGAACGTTTCGTGGAACAGATGCGCCTTGCAGACAAAGGTGATGACGAAGCCATGATTATCGACGGTGACTTCATTCGTGCCCTTGAATACGGCATGCCTCCCACATCAGGCATGGGCATAGGCATGGACCGTCTGACGATGCTTATGACAGGCCAGGCTGCCATCCAGGAAGTATTGCTCTTCCCCCAGATGCGTCCCGAGAAGAAACAATCAAAGGAGGAGAACGACGGTAAGGAGGCCGAATGATATGGACTCCCTCGGTAAAATAGCGGTAATAGGGTCAGGAAGCTGGGCGACAGCGCTCGCCAAGCTCCTGCTCCTTAACAATGACCGTATCAACTGGTATATACGCCGTAAGGAACGTATTGATGAATTCATAAAATATCGCCACAATACCGTTTATCTCAGTGATGTGACCTTTGACACTGCCCGCATAGACTTCACCTCAGACATAAACGAGGCAGTGGCCGACGCAGGCACTCTTGTGGTGGCTGTGCCCTCTCCGTACGTCAAGGGGGAGGCTGAACGCATCACCACTGACATATCCGACAAGAATATAGTGTCGGCGGTGAAGGGTATCGTCCCTGACGAGAATATGATCCTTACGGAATGGTTCTCACGCCGGTTCGGCTGCAAGGATTCCAACCTTCTTGTCATAGGAGGTCCCTGTCATGCGGAAGAGGTGGCACTCGATCATCTGAGTTATCTCACCATAGGCTGCCATGACACCCGTAAAAGCGCCCTCTTCTGTAAGGCCATAGCGGGACAGAAGCTCAGGACAATCGTATCGGATGATGTGGCCGGCATAGAGTATGGCGCGGTGCTGAAAAATGTGTATGCCATAGCNTCNGGTATGGTGGGAGGNATGAAAGCNGGNGACAATTTCAGGGCGATGGTAGTGTGCAACGCCATCCGTGAGATGCGCCGGTTCGTTGACGCTATCGCTCCTTTGGAGCGTGATATCTGCCGCTCCGCATATTTGGGCGACCTGCTCGTGACATGCTACAGCCTCTTCTCTCGCAACCATAATTTCGGCACCATGATCGGCAAGGGCCATAGCGTCAAGGCAGCCAAGATGGAGATGGAGATGGTGGCTGAAGGTTACTACGGCACCTACTGCATCCATGAGATCAACGAAAGGACAGTGAAAGTGCGNATGCCTATCCTGAACTGTGTGTATTCCATTCTTTATGAGAACCGTAATCCGCGCAGNGCATTCCAGGCNATAGCNGATACGTTCACCTAAACCTTTTGCGCCGCAAAAGCATTATTACTTAAAGAGCCATCGGTATTCTCCACATCGAGGGCTTCTTGACAATGCCACCCGGCGACGGGTGAGTCTTAATGATTATTGTGGAATATTTTAACCCAAAGAATTATAGACAATGAAATCTATTGAACTCAACATCCANGATGCGGTCTACTTCGCAGAGAAACAGTATGAGGCTAATCAGGCAGCAGCTGTAGACGCAATGTCAAAGCTCCACGAGGGCACAGGCGAAGGCGCCGACTTCTTAGGATGGCTTAACCTCCCCTCATCAACATCGGCCGACTTGCTCGACCGTATCAACAAGACGGCAGCCCGTCTGCGTGAGAACTGCGACTATGTGGTATGCGTAGGCATCGGCGGCAGCTATCTCGGTGCGAAGGCTGTGATCTCNGCTCTTTCCGACAATTTCGCCGATTTCTATGGTCCTCAGCCGAAGAATCCGAAAGTGCTCTATGCCGGCCAGAACATCGGCGAGGAATATACAGCTGAACTTGAAAAGCTCCTCGAGGGCAAGAAATTCGGTATCATAGTAATCTCTAAGAGCGGCACCACTACCGAACCCGCCATCGCTTTCCGTATCCTCAAGGAACTCCTCGAGAAACAGGCCGGTAAAGACGCTGCCAAAGATCTNATCGTAGCTGTTACCGACGAGAAGAAAGGCGCACTCCGCACCCTCGCTACTCAGGAGGGATACGAGACTTATGTTATTCCCGACAATGTNGGNGGCCGTTTCTCTGTNCTTACTCCGGTTGGTCTTCTTCCTATCGCTTGTGCAGGTTTTGACATCGTGAAACTTGTCGCCGGCGCTGCAGAGATGGAAGAGACAACAAAACATCCCGGTGCAGAGAATCCCGCCGAAATTTATGCCCGTCTGCGTAACGCACTCTATCAGAGTGGCAAGAAGATTGAGATCCTTGTAAATTACAATCCCAAGCTCCATTATTTCGCAGAGTGGTGGAAACAGCTCTATGGCGAGAGCGAAGGCAAGGACGGCAAGGGCATATTCCCTGCATCCGTAGACTTCACTACCGACCTCCATTCTATGGGTCAGTGGATTCAGGACGGTGAACGCACCATCTTCGAGACTGTGATCTCTGTAAAGAAGCCAGCCATCACACGCCGTATACCTCAGGACGCCGCCAACCTTGACGGCATCAACTATCTTGCAGGCAAGAACATCGACGAAGTCAACAAGATGGCTGAGTTAGGCACCAAGATCGCCCACGTAGACGGCGGTGTGCCCAACATAAAGATCGAACTCAACAAGCTCGATGAACACACCTTAGGCCAGCTCATCTACTTCTTTGAGAAAGCCTGTGGCATCAGCGGATATATGCTCGGTGTTAATCCTTTCAACCAGCCCGGTGTAGAGGCTTACAAGAAGAATATGTTCGCTCTTCTTGAGAAACCCGGCTACGAGAAAGAGACAGAGGCTATCAAAGCCAAATTGAAATAAGATTGACTTATATAGCATATAATTGAAACCAACTTGTAATTGAAACCAACTTGCCGCAACCTGCGGAATACGTGTTGTGGCAAACATATTCGGGAGAGCCGACCTTTTGTCTGCTCTCCTTTTTTTCTATTACTCCTCTTTTATCAGAGACTCTTTTATCAAATTATATAAGAGACTCTTTTATCAAAGACTTTACTTCTCTGTTTTTATCAGAGACTTTACTTTTTTTCTTTTTCAAAAACAATCAATCTACTGATTTGCATATCCTTAGCCTTATGTTTGATTACCTTATTCCCTTACTCGCCTTAGATTAAACCGATATAGCAGATAATTTTGTACCATGATTCAGAACATGAAATACAATCTTTAATTCATGATTTCTATTAAAATGACTTTAACATCCCTTATTGCTCTCGGCGTAATGATAATATCTTGCGCAACTGAAAATAAAAATGCGATTGAGCCCACAACGACCTCAACCTCTGACACTCCTCAAGTGACAGACGTAAGAATGGTAACCACTACCGCTAACCGCGCAAAAGATTTGACTGAATCCTATATAGGGTTCAGTAACACCTACAATGCATCGTCCTCCACCATAAACATCCACCCGGATAAGACCTTTCAGGATATCGACGGATTCGGAGCAGCCATTACAGGCTCTACCGCCTACAATCTTTTAAAGATGACAGAGGGAAACCGTGCCAAATTCCTTAAAGAGACTTTTTCTCCCACAGAAGGTTATGGCATGAGCTATATACGTATATGTATCGGTTGTTCCGACTTCTCTCTGAGCGAGTACACATGTTGTGACAAGGAGGGTATCGAGAATTTCGCCCTTACAGACGAGGAGACGAAATATGTGATTCCCGTGATTAAGGAGATTCTCGCCATCAACCCCGCCATAAAAATCCTGGGCTCCCCCTGGACAGCANCTAAATGNATGAAAGTAAACAATCTTACAGACTTCAAGCCTTTTGATTCATGGNCAAGCNGTNAGCTCAATCCGGCTTACTATCAGGATTATGCGGATTATTTTGTAAAATGGATACGGGCTTTCAAGCAACATGGCATCGACATCTATGCCATCACACCCCAGAACGAACCTCTCAACCGTGGCAATTCAGCCTCAATGTTTATGGGCTGGGAAGAACAACGCGACTTCATCAAGAATGCTCTTGGGCCAAAATTCCAAGAAGCGGGAATCGATACCAAGATTTATGCCTTCGACCATAATTACAACTACGACAATATCCCCGATCAACATAGCTATCCCACTAAACTATATGCTGATGCCGATGCTTCCCGCTATATAGCCGGAGCAGCTTATCACAACTATGGAGGCAATGTCGATGAACTGAATTCAATCCATAAGGCGTATCCCGACAAAGAACTTGTCTTCACGGAGTCAACTGCAGGAGACTGGAACGACGGGGCCAATCTTGAGAAACGTCTTGTGAACGATATGGAGCAGATCACTTTAGGCACTGTTAACCGATGGAGCAAGGGAGCTATTATCTGGAACCTCATGCTTGATGCCAACCGCGGTCCAAATCGACCCGGAGGATGCACCACCGGTTTCGGGGCCGTTGATATCGCTGACGATTATAAAACCATACGCCGCAACTCTTTCTACTACATTATGGCCCACATGGCCACCNTGGTGCAACCGGGAGCCCGACGTATAGGATCTTCAGGGTACTCTCCCGAGGGACTCACCTACTCTGCTTTCAGGAATCCTGACAATTCCTATGCTCTTGTACTCAGCAACAACAAACAGGAAGACATTGAAACTACCGTAGACGACGGTACACATCATTTCCCTGTCACGATCCCTGCCAACGGCATAGTCTCTCTTTCCTGGCACTGACTTTTTCATCCTAAGTCTTACGAACTATGTTTACACCCAAGTACTTGAGGTCGAACCGGCTGTAACCCTCCGACCAGAGGTAGAATTTACAGGTGGTGGAGTACAGATGTCCCTTATTATGTTACAATTATTATATACTTGTCAAGCCTGTCATTGATCTATGATTATAGAAAAATATAATAATTTTCATACTTTGTAGCTTTTAGTAATTTTTCATGAGTGGCTATCTTTGATTATTCAGAAAAATCTTTCTATGATTATTCATTAAGATGTCTTCATAATTATTTAGGAATTTATTGGATAAAGAGGTTGTGAATTTCTTAATGATGACTTTACTTCTCTTAATGATGCTTTGCTTCTCTTTCCTTTAAAGAATATACTTCTAATAGATTAGGAAGAGGGTGTGTCATAATAAAAAGATATGACACACCCTCTTTTCAGATTGATTCTAAACAGAATAAACAATTATTAATGTGGTTGCACTTGCGCCCAGTTGGGGTTCTGCTCAACGCCGGAGCCCGTATTTATCTCACGNGCNGGAATCGGGAAGAGGAAGTCTGTGAGGTCAACGTTCTCATAGCTGTATTCAATGTTTGGAGCATTGAATGCCGAAAGATTGGCCGGTGAACCCCAACGACGGAGGTCCCACAAGCGGTGACCTTCCTGTATAAGCTCACGTGCACGCTCCTCCTTGATAAATTGCATCAGCTCCTCTTTTGATTGGGGAAGGTCGGCGGTGGAAGTGATATCGAGGTTTCTTTTGGCAACCACAAGGAGTGCTTCCTGTGCATCAGCCAGAGAGCCGTTAGTGCTCTTAAGTTTTGCTTCCGCCTGAATGAGGAACATCTCGGGCGCGTTGATAAGATAGTTAGTACCATTCTGCATATTGCCTGTGCTGTAGTCAGAGAATTTGCCTGACTGATAGATGGGAATGGCAGTACCCAGAGTTGACTCACCGTTCTTCTTGTCCCACTGCTGGATAGCCTTACGCACATCATTATCTCCATAAAGGGAAAGACAATAGGGGCTCGGACTGTACCCGTAAGTGCTCCATAGGGTGCCACAGGAATTGGCTGCATAACTGTTGCTGGAATTGATTGCCAGACCGAAGAGGCTTTCAGTATTACTGTTCCCACCGTTGTAAAGAGCTTTATATCCGGCATCCGTGTAGGTCAGCTCCGTCTTGCCCCATGTCTGTATCGCTTTGTCAGCGTTTTCGAAGGCATTATCCCAATTTTCAAGGTATAAGTTTACACGGGCCAACAGACCGTATGTGGAAGCCACACCCATATAGAACANGCTACCTCGGTCGCCACCNGCAATTTCAAAGTTCTTGATNGCGTTATTGAGGTCTTCGACAATTTGGTCGTAGGTTGCCCCTACGGTTGCACGCTTAATCTGAGGATCTGTGGGNTCAACAGTTGTGTCTAACANNACCAANCCCATTTCATTGGAGAAGTTGTGACCGTCTACCATCACTTGATGACAGTAAATCTGTGCCATATTCCAATATGCGTAAGCCCTGAGAGCGTAAGCCTCGGCCATATATTCGGCTATCTCCTTCTTTTCTTCAGCAGTAGAAGTTTCGGCTATTTCCGGAGCTCCGTTGATGATGCGTGTGGAATTATCAATAACCTTATAGCCATACGACCAGATGTAGCGTAGGTATGACTCTGTATCGGTATAAGTCATCGAATAGATGTTGTTGAAGTGCTGCGCCTGGGCATTCCAATATGAAATGTCTGAAGCTATGTCGCCAATCATGGTTGCATAGTTGCCTGAAAAATAGAAATAGCACAGGCGATAGTAGATACCATTTAGGGCGAGTTCAACTGAACTAACATTGGTCATTGCCTCATCGCTGTCTTTTCCGGTATATATGTCTGCGTCAAGGAATTTGTCACCGCAACTTGCCAGCGAACCGGCTATCAGAAATGCCGACAGCAACTTTATTGTCTTTGATTTAATTTTCATAGTCGTTGGATTTGAAGAATTAGAAACTTACCTGTAGACCACCGGTGAATGTAAATGTGCCGGGATACTGGGCGGCAATATAACCGTCGCCGTAAGTGTCAGGAGTGAATCCGTGGAAGTTGCCCTTAACCCAGGTGTGCACATTGTCAAAGGTAGTGTAAAGTCTGATTTTACGCAGATGCATGGCCTTGGTCAACTTTTTCGGGAAGGTGTAGCCGAAGGTGATATTGCTGAGTCGCAGATAATCGCCACTCATCAGTTGAGCTGACGAACGAGATGTGAATTTGTCAGGATCACCGTATTTATACTGCGGGATATCTGTATAGCGGTTGTCTTCGGTCCATGCGTTTTCTACAACATATTTAAGTGGGGTGCGCCAGTTCATACTCCATCCGCCACCATTAAGACCATAGTTAAACACCTTGTTCCCTGTGCGGAAATTGAAAGCTATGCTCGCGTCAAAACCATATCCCGACGCGGAGAAGCCGAAAGCTCCGATTAATTTAGGATCGGAGGAACCGACATAGCGCTGGGCCGCTTCAGCATATACTGTGGTGAGTTCATCGCCGGTAGCGTTTTTGTAATACTGTGCCACACCTGTTTCCGGATCAACACCGGCGAATTCTTTCATATACCACTGGTGGTAAGGTCTGCCCTCTTCAATGATGGTGTAAGTACCCACGACATTTCCGTCATAGAGTCGTTTAACCTTATTCTCATTCCAGGAAAGATTAACGTATCCATTCACTGTCAGGTTTCGGCCCGTATATATGGCACCGTTTATACCAAATTCTATGCCTCGGTTGTCAAGTTTACCGATATTTTTGTAATAGGTATCAAATCCGGTAGTCATAGTGATCGGCACCTGATAGAGGGCATCATCGGTAATGTCGTTNTANTAATCGAAAGTNAGGTGTATACGGTTGATCAGAGAGAGATCAAGTCCTACATCAAACTTTTTGGAAGTTTCCCANGTNAGCTGNGGATTTGCAATCTGATAGGGNGTGATTCCCGCACCACCGGCATAGTTGTAACCGGCGGCNTAATATCCNCGGGAAGCATATAGACTGGGNAGGGANTGGTTACCCACNGTACCGTANGATACACGGATAGCTAAATTGGTGAGCACNTTGTTNTTTTCAAGGAATTTCTCNTGACTCAGGCGCCATTTNCCACCGANNGACCAGAAATTACCCCANCGATGGTCTTCACCGAAAACAGAGCTGCCGTCACGACGTACGGATGCAGAGAGGAAATAGCGGCTTGCGTAGCTGTAGTGTAAGTCTGCGAAATAAGAAGCCAAACGAGATTGGGCTTTTCCATATTCCGAGTCGCCCCATTGCCCGGCAGTAGCCAGTTCGCGCATACCGTCTGCTCCAAAAGGAAAATCAGAACCATCGAGTTCAGTATAGTGGTATTCGTAGCGCTGCATCTCCTGGCCGAGGAGGAAATCAACCTGATGCTCCTCGTTGAATGTATAGTTCCAGCCCAAAGTGTTGGTCCATGTAAGAGTTGATGTGCGTGAGTCATGAGTACGTCCACGACCGTTTGATTTCACACCCTGTGGATTTGTCACTGAGCTCCAGTAGTCGTAAGGCTCCTGAGTCACGATATTGGCACCGAAGTTGGTTTTAAGCCAGATGCCATAAGGAAGAGTGATTCTTGCCCAAGGATTGACATTGACGGTCTGATTGTTGACCGTGTGGAGGTTACCGATTTTCGGATCGTTCACAGCTATGGGGTTATAAAGTGTTCCCTCGCCGAAATATCTCTTGATACCGTCTTCAATGACGTAAACAGGATACATAGGCACCATTGAGATCTGCGCTCCTACAGTAGGAGAGGCGTATGACTGACCGGTACTCTGTGAGAAGCTGTCATTTTTGGTGTAAGAGTAGGAAGTGTTAAGACCTACCTGCAGGAATTTGTAAGAAGTATCGATGTTCAGACGCCCGTTGTAACGCTTATTGGAACTGCCGATAACCACACCTTTTGTGTCAAGATAACCAAGGCTGGCATAATAGTTGGTGGAACCGTTGGTACCGTTGAAGCTAAGATTATAATTTTGGAAGAAACCTGTACGAGTTACTTCGTCCAACCAATTAGTGTCTGTTTTACCATCCCAATCGAAGTTGTTTTTGATATATTCATACGCTGTGTCGTAAGTATATTTCGTGGGATAGCGATTTACATAGTTCTTGGCAAAGAAATCCATGGTTTCGAATGCGTTGGCATATTTCATGTTGTTGTTGGCAACAGAAGTGAGGCCTAACTTCATATCGAAATCGAGCTGGAATTTGCCTTCTCCTCCCCTTTTGGTAGTGATAACGATTACACCATTTGATGCGCGGGAACCGTAGATGGCTGTTGCGGCGGCATCTTTCAGGACAGTTACGCTTTCAATATCATTGGGACTATAGGCAGCCATGGGGTCGAAATAGTTATTTGTCGACTCCAGTGTGTCGTATTCAGAGTTTACGGGTACTCCGTCGATAACATAAAGCGGAGTGGTACTTGAAGACAGAGAGCTGACACCTCGTACGAG
>WFLX010373771.1_pt1 | contig 15541 bp, 16 predicted proteins | sample 4967041 | NCBI WGS metagenome assembly WFLX01 (sample SAMN12857096, study PRJNA449069) | gut metagenome | isolation source: stool from male and female vole | host: Microtus ochrogaster | place: USA:Florida | collected 2017 | reverse complement strand
GGATCTGAAAGTTTATAAGAATATACGCCATTACAGCGGATCTCAGCATCCAGATCAAGTCCGATATTATTATCTACAATACGGAACGGGATCGGAGAAGAAGTGCCGAACATATTATCCGTAATTTCCTTTGTATTGAAGTAATAAACTCTCTGGTCTTTCCCTGTATCGCCGCCAAAGGCAATACGTCTTCCCACTGTTTTAAAAGAATTTACAATCTGTGTTCCAAGATTTCCCGCCCAGATACTGGGCTCTGTAGAAGAATCAAATATAAATTCTCCGGGCTCTGCACAAACCTCCACAACCCTTCCCTGTTCTACAATGATCATACATTGTCCGTCTGCAACCGCAATTGCAGAACCGCTGGAAATAATATTATCATTTCCCTTCGTATTAACAGTACGGCTGGTTGTTCTTTTCTGTCCCTTTACTACAAGAGTGCCCTTATCAAGTGCATCACAATAAAAGAACTCTTTCCATGAATCAGCAAGTACGCCACCAACAGCGCCACCAGCAGCGCCGATTATGCCGCCTGCGGCTTTCATCAAACCCATATTTCTTACTCCTTTCCCTTTTTTATTTTAAGCAACTGTATCTTACATCATTATATGTTACAGATCACTTTTTTCGGTTCTTTATTTAAAAGATAACTGTAAATTTTTACAATCGCTCATGTCTATTATGACATAAATTGATCTTTTCCTCAACTATTCTTTTGTAAAATATTTGCTAATGTAATTATTTTCCTATAATAAAGGAAGTTATCGTTGATAACATCCTTGGAAGTTATCGTTGACAGGATCATTCTTTTTCTTTTTTATTGCCGCCCGGTACATATCCGGTAGAAGAATATGGATTTTAATTGCTCCCCAACGGTTTCGACGGTCTGGACGCCGCCCAGCGGATAACTAACAACTGTATCAATATGATAAATAACCATATGCCTGCCAAAGTTAAAACGATCCATAATGGCGGAAATCCAAGCCATAGATATAAGATCAAGGCAATCGCTGCGGGAATCAGTCCCTGTAGGTTCAATACCAATGATATTAACAGACAAAATAGGAAATTACCCGCGCTATGAATATGACCGCTGCCTTTTCTTTCACTCATGATCGTTCTCCCTTTTTGTGTTGATGTGATACTATTTTATTCATCTTCCATTCTATAAAAACTTGATATCTTTTGCAAGACATCAAGTTTTTAAAAGCTACTCTACCCTTCTATGAATGTTTTCTTCTGTAAGGACAAATTCTCCGTTCTTGTATTCAAAAATATAATCTACCTCCTCAGAAGCACTTAATCCATCATTAGCCCTAATAACTTGATTTTCCATATCTAACTCATAATAAGGAATATCTTCAAACGATTTTTCATACCTGTATTGCCCGTTCTCATATATAAAAGCGCAATAGTGAGGTGAATAACGTCCGTCTCCCAGATAAATCAGAAGATCATCATTCCCATCAAATGTTACATCTTCAAAGTGCGCACTGTAATCACATACATATCCTAACGTCTTATCTTCATACCCGACTTGCAATACATATCCAGCTTCTCCATTTCCATTTAAAAAGATAAAATAATCCTCTTTATGTCCCTGAATCGTTCCGCGAAGATCCTCTTGATTGTATCCTACCTTTATTCTTAATATATTTTCCCCATTATGATCCAACATCTCCCATCCTTCAATCTCTGTGTCATCCGTCAATGTGACATACTTTTCTATATATTCTGATAGACTGATCCCATTAATTTCTTCTGTATATTCTGTTCCTATCGGATCTGCCGCGGTTGCCGGATCCTGTGTCTCATTGTTCGCCATATATAACGAACAATTATAAATCATCATCAGATAATATACTTTAACGATCTCCCATGCCCCATCTTCCGTCTGACGCAGGATGATCAGTTGCCGGTCCCAGTCAGTCAAATAGGTGGGTCTGCTGATCTCATATGATGTTAAAACATACAGATATTGTTCGCCATCATATGACCTTTTCCAGCCACAATCAGTAAATAAACGAGGACCCGATATATCTTTATTCCAAACAGTTGGCGCAATCTCAACTTTTTCAGTATCATTAAAAATAATTTCCCTAGAATAAAAGCTGACATCCTCCAGATAATCAATAGATTCATCCTGTACGTTACTATATATTTCATAAGGAATGTACTTCACCGGTGTATCCTGCATCCACAGGTTATTCCAACATGGATCATCGCCTCTTTTTCCAGACGCTTGCCAAGGTAGTTCTACCTCATCATTCCACCATGTTAAATACCCACCGGATAATAAATAATATCTGTCTTGGTAATATAGTATATTAATGCCGTTTCCCGAAATATGCACCATTGTTGAGAACCATACGCCTTCTATATTCTTATGAAAACAATATGTGTACCCAAGACTAGTGCCAAAACTTTCATGATGAAAGTATTCATCTTCTCCATCACCATCAATATCAATAACCCACAAATCTGTAACGTCATAAAGACCACAGCCGTCCAGTTTCGGTATAATATCCTCAATGGGATAATCTTCCTTATTCTCCTCTGTGATTTTTGTGAATTGTTCCCCCCACTCAACCGAGTATTCCTTCCAATATTCGTCCCTTTCATCATTGATTCCATCATTACAATAGATCAGCAGATCCTGCAGCTCTATGGGGACATTATCTACATAACCTCCTTCTATCGTATTCTCCCTTTGCAACTCCGAAAGAACTGACCAGTATGATTCAAATGCTTCCTCCGAATTGATGATATCATCATCTTTAATATGATAAACCACTTCCGCAGAGTCCTCTCCAATTTGACCATTGTTGTCTGCATCATTAGCAAAGTCACTCGATAGCGTCGTATCTTCTCCGGTTGTATTCGCGCTTACTTGTTCATCACGTCCCGCCATATTGGCGGAAGTGGCAAATACCACGATAATAACAGCGATCACCGCTATGCTTATGATTGCAGCCCATACTGTGACCTTTTTTGTTTTCATTACCGCTTTGATCCTTTCCTCTATGGTATTTTATAGAAACGATTACTCAACAGATGTTATTAATGTCCTTCCAGATTATCCACAAACGGAGCAGATGTATTGATATAAATCGTGTAATTGCCATCATCCATTTTATTCACAAAGCAATACCATTCATCCAACACATAGTATTTCGACATACGATCTTCTATTTCATTTTTTTGCATTTCTGTTGAAAAAATGATTAAAGACAGGCAGTCAACATGGTTTCCCGTTCCTGATGTATTTCCTGTTTCCGAATAAACACTTACGATTTCGATATCAGAAATTTCAGTTTCTAAATTCGCTTGTAATGTCCTGGTTTGTTCTTCGGTTGTCATATGATTTACGCACATGCCATAAACTTCATACAACCCCCAAATCACTAATAGGATCGTCGGCAAAAGCAAAACCGTTATTCCCAATCTTTTTAACCACTTCATAAAGCACCTCCAGAACCGTGCCCCTTTCGGCTAATTTAATATTTAATATTATTATAGCCAAAATCCAAATTATAGCAATCTTTTTTTAAAAACGGACTGCTTGTAAAAGCTGAAAAAAATTGATATATTTAAAAAGTAAAACTGATTAGGGGAAATATGGATCTCTATGGATGAAGTATTATTTAAAGAAGCATGTGATAAGATCATCGGCAGGCAGCAGGGTCTTCGCGGGATCGGGACATTGGGAGAAAAGACGGTTCATGCCGTCTTAAAATATTATTATGCTCCTGAAGAAAGATATCACGAAATCAGGATTGGAAATTTTGTAGCGGATATCTGCAAGGAAGGAGAGATCATAGAGATCCAGACACGGCATTTTCATACGATGCGCGCAAAGCTGGATTATTTCTTACGGGAATATGAAGTAACGATTGTTTATCCCATTCCCCATATCAAATATCTTCGCTGGGTCGATCCTGAGACGGGGGAGATCCGCCCTCCGAGAAAATGCCCGAAAAAGGGAAAGATCTATGATATCATACCGGAATTGTACAGGATCAAGCCATATCTTTCCAACGAACATCTTCACTTTATCTTGATTTTTCTTGATATGGAAGAATACCGTATCTTAGACGGATGGTCAAAAGATAAGAAAAAGGGTTCTACAAAAACGGATAAGATACCCACGTCGCCGGTGGCAGAATGGCGGATTGACACCCGGGAAGATTTTCTGCATTTCCTGCCGGATGATCTGCCGGAAACATTTACGTCCAAGGATGTTTCCGCCCTCTGCAAAATACCCACACAGACTGCCGGTACATTATTACATATTCTTTATGACCTTAAACTCATCGACCGTATTGGAAAAACAGGCAATGCATACCTTTATACTGTCTAAGATCCAATCTGATTTCCATCGTATTTTCCTTCAGACCTTTCCGTTTATGAGATCCGCTATTGTTATATGGAAGAAATAATCACGCACGAGATGATCAAATTTCCTCCACATGGGTAATGTCTTGCAAAAAGCTTCCCTCGGACACTGCTCTGCATCTTCATTGAGACATGCAACTACAGCCAGCGTTCCCTCCGTCAGCTCCAGAATCTCGCCTACGGTATATTCTTCCGGCTTACGCGTCAGACGGTATCCGCCGCCTTTTCCGCTGATCCCCTTTACAAGTTTTCCTTTTACAAGGATTTTCACGATCATTTCCAGATATTTTTTAGAAATATCCTGCCTTGCAGCAGTTTCCTCCAACGGAACAGTCCTATCCTGCGATTGTTCCGCCAGATCCATCATAAACCGAATGGCATATCGTCCCTTTGTTGAAATCATACCGGCACCCCCTGTCTTTCTCCTATTTTACCGCATGGTAATAGGATAAATCAACGAGAAAGAAAAATAATTTTAATATTTTTTCAATTAACCTATTGACATAGTAGGTAAATGTGTGTAATATATGCTTATCGAATTTGAGCAATCCTTAAAGGAAAGGAGAAAATGCTATGTATAGAACAAATCATCCNACTGCTGNTATCATGTGTTGTTGTCGAATGTTAACCTCCCGGGCATATTTATATGGNCAGNTGCATACATCTTTCCTGTGTTGTACCGATACGTGATATTTCATTATGAAACGCCATATAGCCATTTGTCCGGGAGCTTATAAGAATCCCGTTTTTTTATGCTCAAATTTTGCAGCAAATCATTACTTACGAAATAAAATAAATATGAAAGAAAGAAGAGGAACTATATTATGAAAAACATTTTATTTAAGCGGTTAGGAACCGCCGTCCTGATACTGACACTTTTGATATCTGTACTGGCAGGCTGCTCTTCCAATCAGCCCGCAGGCGGTAACGCCACGGGGAATCCGGATACAGTATACAGAACTGTAGATGAGATTATAGCAAGCGGCACCATCAACATTGGCGTATTCTCTGACAAAAGCCCCTTCGGCTATGTGGATGAAAACGGTGAATACCAGGGTTATGATGTGTATTTTGCCAACCGTATCGGAGAGGATCTCGGAGTCAAAGTGAATTATGTATCCACAGAAGCTGCCAATCGTATTGAGTATCTCCAGACCGGCAAAGTCGATATCATCCTGGCAAACTTTACCGTAACGGAAGAACGCGCACAAGAAGTAGATTTTGCACTGCCATACATGAATGTGGCACTGGGAATTGTTTCTCCCGAGGATGCGGTAATTACCAGTCTGGACGACATTGGTACAGAAGATGCCGTGATTGTTATTTCCGGCACTACCGCAGAAACCTATCTTGAAAAGAATTATCCTGATATCAGACTGCAGAAATACGATGCTTACGCAGAAGCGAAAACTGCTTTGGAAAACGGCAACGGCGCAGCTTGGGCAAATGACAACACGGAAGTGATAGCTTTTGCCATTGAAAATCCCGGTTTCGTAGTGGGAATCCCTTCCCTTGGCAGCGCTGATACCATTGCGCCTGCAGTTACCAAAGGAAATGAAAGCCTACTGAACTGGCTGAATGATGAAATTAAGGCGCTTGGTGAAGAAAATTTCTTCCACACAGATTATGAAGCAACCCTGTTGGATACCTACGGCAAAGATTATGAAGACACTCTGGTTGTAGAAGGCGGTGTAGCTGCCTCTGCAGACTAATGAAACAGCGGGTAGCGGCGATTATCCGCTACCCGCTTGGGATTGTACTGACTTTAACAAATAAAGATGGAATTGCACCAAATACAATTTTTTGTCGTATTTTAGATATTATATTCAAAATTACTGGAAGACTTGATCACAGAAGATAGGAATCATTCGGGAGGAAAAAAATGGATTGGGATGTAATGATATCATATCTGCCGCTTTATAAGGATGCCCTACTGCTCACACTGAAAACCGGGTGGCAGGGCGTTCTTCTGGCGTTTATGATCGGGGTACTTTGTGCAGTAATCACGCATCTGAAAGTACCGGTTCTGCGTCAGATNACAGGNATCTANATCGANTTGTTCCGAAACACTCCCCTNTTGGTACAATTATTCTTTTTATATTTTGCTCTNCCNAAAATCGGAATCCGCATTTCCGCACAGCTCTGCGGAAGCCTCGGTCTCGGTCTTTTGGGCGGCGCCTATATGACAGANACNTTCCGAAGCGGTNTGGAAAATATNGCNCCAATCCAGTCGGCAAGCGCNCAAAGTCTTGGCATGAATAAANTNCAGACCTTTCGCTATGTCATCCTGCCCCAGGCGGTTTCTTCCAGCGNACCGGGGCTTCTTGCCAANGTGATTTTTTTGCTGAAAGAGACCAGTGTATTTTCCACCATCAGCCTGATGGATCTGATGTTCACTGCAAAAGACCTGATCGGTATGTATGCAAAAACCATCGAATGTTTAACTCTGCTGGTTATTTTTTATCTGATTATGCTGCTGCCAGTGTCCATATTGGGCAGCATTATAGAAAGGAGGCTGCGCCATGCCGAATTTGGGAATTGACGTTCTTTTCAAAGGAACGAACTTTCTACGGCTGCTGGAAGGCCTCTGGGTTGCTGTCCGGATCAGTCTGATCTCCGTTGCTATCAGTATTGCACTGGGACTTGTGATGGGAATGTTAATGACATCAAAAAACAAAATCCTGAAAATGATTTTGCGCCTCTATTTGGAAATCGTCCGGATCATGCCACAGATGGTACTTTTGTTTGTCGTCTATTTTGGTACGACAAGGGTNTTTGGCTGGAATCTTTCCGCAGAATACTCCGCCATTATCGTATTTAGTTTTTGGGGGGTGGCNGAAATGGGTGATCTGGTGCGCGGCGCGCTCATCAGCATCCCGAAGATTCAGTATGAAAGCGCACAGGCGCTGGGGATGACGCAGCCCATGACCTATCTGTATGTCATCCTGCCACAGGCGGTTCGTCGACTGATTCCGCTTTCCATCAATCTGATTACAAGAATGATCAAAACAACAAGCCTTGTGATGATGATCGGAATTGTAGAAGTATTAAAAGTTGCGCAACAGATTATTGAGGCAAATCGGAGAACTTCGCCAAATGCNGTATTTGGTGTGTTNGCAGTTGTTTTTTTACTATATTTTTTGATCTGCTGGCCGATCAGCAAGCTGGCCGGATATCTTGAGAAAAGGTGGGCATAGANATGGAACAGGCGCTTTTGAAAATTAATCATCTTCATAAAACTTATGGCGATCAGGTNATACTGAAGGATTTTAATCTTGAAGTCAATAAGGGAGAAGTCGTTGTTATTATCGGTCCTTCCGGTTGTGGGAAAAGCACNCTTCTCCGCTGTATCAATGCATTGGAAGATATTCAGGGCGGAGAGGTCCTGCTGGACAACGAAGCGGTTTTAAAAGAGAATAAGAACATTTCTAAAATGCGGCAGAAAATAGGAATGGTTTTCCAGAGTTATGAATTATTTCCCCATAAAACAATACTGGAAAACATTCTTTTAGCGCCGTTAAAAGTACAAAAAAGNAANCGNNCCGANGNAGAAAAAGAAGCNTTGGAACTTTTGACGAAAGTCGGCCTTGCAGACCGAAGAGATGACTATCCCCGCCAGCTTTCCGGAGGACAAAAACAGCGCGTTGCCATTGTCCGGGCGCTGTGCATGCATCCGGAAATTCTCCTTCTGGATGAAATTACTGCCGCACTGGACCCGGAAATGGTACGNGANGTNCTGGAAGTTGTCCTTTCCCTTGCCAANGCAGGCAGTACCATGCTGATCGTAACCCACGANATGGCATTTGCAAGAGCCATTGCTGACCGTATCCTATTTCTGGATAATGGAGAAATNGTAGAAGAAAGCAGTCAACCCAAAGACTTNTTCNAACANCCTGTTACGGATAGGGCAAAGGCGTTTCTGAAAACATTTGATTATGAATAATGTTCTGCAATATCATTTACCGGTTCTTCCAGACCCTCAATCACAATATTGTTTTTTTGTGCATAATCCCACAGCGCCGCATGAATTGCTTCCTCCGCCAGCAGCGAGCAATGAACCTTTACGGGCGGAAGTCCGTCCAATGCTTCCATCACCGCCTTATTCGTAACCGTTAAGGCCTCCTGAACGGTTTTCCCTTTTACCAGTTCCGTAGCCATACTGCTGGTTGCTACTGCCGCTCCGCATCCAAATGTTTTGAATTTGACATCCTGGATAATTCCCTGTTCATCGATATCAAGATACATCCGCATAATATCACCGCATTTCGCATTTCCAACGGTGCCTACACCGCTGGGATTTTCTATTTCACCTACGTTTCTTGGATGATTAAAATGATCCATTACTTTTTCACTATACATTTCTTATCCCTTCCTTCTTTTTCTATATTATTTCCGGTTCTTTATATAATCTTCATACAACGGAGACATACCCCGCAGCCTCTCCACAATCTTTTTAAGCTCATCCGCCACAAAATCCATCTCCTCAAATGTGTTTTCCTCCGACAGGGTAATNCTCAANGAACCATGGGCAATCTCATGGGGAAGCCCGATCGCAAGAAGCACATGGGAAGGATCTAATGAACCGGAAGTACATGCCGAACCGCTGGAAGCGCATACTCCCAGCTGATCTAATAAAATCAGCAGAGATTCCCCTTCAATGAAGCGGAAACAGAAGTTCACGTTATTAGGCAGCCTGTCGCTTCTATGCCCGTTCAGCCTGACATAAGGAATTTCTGATAAAATCCTTTCGATCAGATGATCCCTTAATGCGATCTCCTTTGCAGTTCTTTCTTCCATCTTTTTTCCGGCAATCTCTGCTGCCTTACCAAATCCTACGATTCCCGGTACGTTTAAAGTCCCGGCCCTTCTGTTTCGTTCCTGCGCACCACCATGGATAAAAGAACGGATTTTTACCCCTTTCCGGATATACAGAATCCCGACTCCTTTTGGACCATAGAATTTGTGTCCGCTGGCAGAAAGCATGTCTATATTCATGTCATCCACATGGATTGGAATATGCCCATAAGCCTGTACTGCATCTGTATGGAACANCACGCCGTTCTCATGGGCGATCTTTCCGATNTCNGCAATCGGTTCTATGGTTCCAATCTCGTTATTNGCCATCATNACCGATATTAAAATCGTATCCNGACGAATAGCAGATTTCAATTCCTCAAGTGATATTTTTCCTTCCTCNTCTACATNAAGATAAGTGATCTCATAACCCTGCTTTTCCAGATATTCGCAAGTATGCAAAATGGCATGATGCTCTATTTTNCTGGTTATGATATGTTTTCCCTTGGAAGAATANGCCTCTGCGGCAGCTTTTAATGCCCAGTTATCAGCCTCGCTTCCCCCACCGGTAAAATAGATTTCTTCCANTTTCGCNCCAATTAACCCGGCTGTCTTCTCTCTTGCAAGGTCAACTGCNTTCTTCCCCTCTCCTGCAAAGCTGTATATCGCAGATGGGTTACCGTAGGTCTGCCTGAAAAAGGGAAGCATTTCATTTAACACTTCTTCGCTTACCTGCGTAGTTGCAGCATTATCCAAATAAATCAATTTCTTCATAAAAATATTCCTTCTTCCCTTTGATTCCCGCTCATACCACTACCTCCTGCCTATCTTTATCGGCTGCTTTTGCACAGAAAAGATGAAAAGGCTGTCACACNAGCGAATTGCGACAGCCTTGTATAAAACCAGCAGTTTATTAATCTTTTAATTNTTGTTAAACAATGGAGTAGACAAATATCTGTCTCCGGAATCAGGAAGNAATACTNCNATTGTCTTTCCTTTATTTTCCGGTCTATTCGCCAATATCACTGCTGCCTTAAGTGCNGCACCGGAAGAGATCCCNACAAGGANTCCTTCACTGACTGCAAATGCCCTGCCCTCTGCAAAGGCATCNTCATTCTCAATCGTAATNATTTCATCNTATACTTTCGTGTTNAGAACTTCCGGAACAAATCCNGCACCNATTCCCTGAATCTTATGTGCTCCCGGAGTTCCCTTTGACAAAACGGGGCTNCCTNCNGGCTCAACTGCCACGATTTTCACATTCGGATTCTTTTCCTTTAAGTATTCACCAACACCTGTAATGGTTCCGCCCGTTCCTACACCGGCAACAAAAATATCAACCTTTCCCTCTGTCTGCTCCCAAATTTCCGGACCTGTTGTTGCCTTATGTACTGCCGGATTTGCCGGATTTACAAACTGTCCTAAGATAACAGCTCCATCTATTTCTTTGGCAAGCTCTTCTGCCTTTGCAATTGCTCCTTTCATTCCCTTGGCTCCTTCTGTGAGCACCAGCTCTGCACCATACGCCTTTAAGAGATTTCTTCTCTCAACGCTCATGGTATCCGGCAGGGTAAGGATTGCCCNGTATCCCTTTGCCGCTGCAACAGCNGCAAGACCGATTCCGGTATTNCCNCTGGTAGGCTCAATAATGGTNGNNCCNTCTTTTANAAGACCTTTCTTTTCCGCATCNTCAATCATTGCCAATGCAATACGGTCCTTTATGGAACCTGCCGGATTGAAATACTCCAGCTTTGCAAGGATTGTAGCGTCTGTTACGCCTGCTTTCTTCGCATACCCATTCAGTTTCAGTATCGGGGTTCCTCCGATTAACTCCAGTGCACTTTCTTTGATCTGACTCATAATAATAATCTCCTATCATATAAATGATCTGATGTTTTATTTCCTATTCGCCAATCGGCTTTATAGGTTTATATATTGATATTGTACTTTTTTCTATTTATCCTGTCAATAGATTTTCTTAATTAAAATAATATATTTTCTCTTTTGGCGATAAATCTTAACTATAAATTGGCAAAATCCAAAAACAGCAGTCTCATTTTTTCTTCCGATTCAAAAAATTCATTTTTGTGATTTTGACCTGTCATTACCTGTTTCCCATCCTGATAAGCAATCAGTGTGTTCATCGGCACGTTTTCCCAAACATGATGGTCAAGCGGCGTGGTAGATATTACAACTGCCCCGTCTTTTTGACGACTGTATAAACTGTTTTTATAATTCGTATGCACATACATCAGTTCCCCATCAAACAAAAGAAGGTTCACTTTATTTTCCGGCGTTATTTCGCAGATCACTTTATCTACCAGTTCAAATCTCTCCTGCTTGGACAATTCTTTTTTCTTTTCTATTGCTTCGTTCATCCGGCTGACAATATAAGAAAGAATCCTCTCGCTGTCTGTCTGTCCCTGCTGAACATGTACAAAGGGGTTTAGCAGATCACAGTCAAAGATTGTCCCATTATGCGCCAATGTCCATGTTCTGTCACTATTGTCCCTCATCACAAAAGGATGGGAGTTCTCATAAGTAATATTTCCTCTTGTGGCAAGCCGTATATGTGCAATCATATGATCCGCTTCTACCCTGGATTGCAGCCGCTGTTTCAGATAAACGCTTTTATGTGAGCTTTCAGGCTGTTTTTCCAAAGATACTGCATTCCCATAAAAAAATGCCATACCCCACCCATTCGGATGATTGACGCCGTGTGAGAAAAATTCCCAAAGCAGCTCATTCAATTCCAGCTTTCTTGGGGAGCTTACTCCAAACAATTCACACATTTATTTCCCCTGCCTTTCCTTCACAAGCTCCAGAGCTTTTTTTACATACCCGTTTCCGAATTGCTTTCTGATTTTCCACGCGTACCTATTTTCCGCATCCGTGAATTTTTCATATTCAAACTGTAGGACATCATTCACATTTAACCCGACTTCGTCATAAAACGCTTTCATTATATCTATTACCTTTAGCGCTGCACGGGCTACGGAATAGATTTTCCCATCCGGACTCAGGATATGAACGGTCTTTAAATCATAACGGGCGGCATTTTTAAAATTTTGTACCGCCTGGATCTGATCCTTCTCGCTAAACGGCTGGTTTGGCGTTGATGCAAGCCACACCATCAAAAGCTGGGCAAAAATCACATCCTTTTCCTCCACACCGGCATCTACAAGGGGATTTAAATCAAACATGCGCAGTTCTATATGATTGACTCCTGTTTTTCGTAAGGATTCCAGCGTATTTTCCCCTGCCGGTTTCAGCCGGATGGGATAATATAGTTCAGAAGCAGCCTTCAATAATCTCATATCCACATATTTCTGGATACTGTCTGCATATGAGGAAATATCATGATAATCAAAAATGGGCGCAAACTCGTTCCAATATCCCATTTCACCGCATCTGACTGATGCCATCCCCGTGAACACATCTCCATCACAAATGCCTTTCTCTACAAAGGAACTATCCAAAATCGGGCTTGCCGCAGTCACTGCCACAAGCAGCCAGCCATACGCCGCCATTTTTTGTGCAAGCACAAGATAAAACCGATCTTTGTATTCCTGATAATCCATTCCTTTCTGCAGCTTAAAATCTGCTTTCAGCAGTTCCTCAGAAAAAGAATAGTTTACATGGATGCCGGAAAACGTCATTTTATACCGTCCATATTTTGCAGACAAATATTCCCTGTATGCGGTTTTTGATACCTCAATGCCGCCAAAAACCGCAACGGGTATGTCGCTTTCCTTCTCAATATAAGGCGGATTGGAAAACGGCCACAGGTATTCCCTTTCCGGCAGGTTTTTTAATCTTTCATAAATACGCCTGTTATGAAATCCCAGCTCTTCAATCGCTTCTTTCGCGCTGGGATGCACCGAAGTATTGATTTCTGTCTGGTTTTCACAAAAATCTTTTACAATATGCTCATCATTTGGAAATGGATGAAGGGTATGGGACAATGTGCCATCCTTTAAAATTCTTAAGCTTTCTTTCTCCAGTCCGAAATTTCCATCCAATATATGATTTTTTACTTCATCATTTTCAATATGTAACATTTCTCTATTATGCCCTTCTCTATCCCCGGAATGCCTCTTTTAACCGCTCCAATGCCTCTGACAGCACACTCCTTGGACATGCTGTATTGATTCTCTGGAAGCCCCTGCCGCACTCCCCAAAGATTTTACCACTGTCAAGCCATAATCCTGCCCTATGTATGATCCGTCTCTCAATCTCCTCCACTTCAAGTCCGGTTCCCCTGAAGTCAAGCCATACAAGATAAGTTCCTTCGTGTTCGATCATACGAACGCCCTCTAAATTTTCTTCTATAAATGTTTTTGTAAATTCTATGTTATCCGCCACATAGGAAAGCATCGCCTGATACCACTCTTCTCCTTTGCTGTAGGCAGCCTCACAGGCAACAAGCCCCATAACGCTAAGCTGGCTGATGCCTGCCGCATCCATTTCTCTGCGGAATTTATGTTTCAGTTCCTGGTTTGGAATAAAAATATTTGACAACAGCATACTTGCCAGATTAAATGTTTTACTCGGTGAAGTACAGGTTATGCTGATATCCTCATATTCCTTTTTCAGATTTGCAAAAACCAAATGTTTTCCCTTAAATACAAAGTCCTGATGTATTTCATCGCTGACAACAATGACATGATATTTCAAACAGATATCGCCTAACTTCGTCAGTTCCTTTTCACTCCAAACCCTTCCCACCGGATTATGGGGATTGCACAGGAAAAACAACTTGACCTGTTCCTCCACGATTTTTTGTTCAAAATCTTCAAAATCGATATAATAGCGGTTATCCTCTCCCAGATATAAGTTGCTGCTTACCACCTTTCGTCCGTTATCTTCAATCACCTCTGAAAAGGGATAATATACCGGTAATTGAACCAGCACGCTATCTCCCGGCTCTGTATATGCCCTTACCGCCATTGCCAGTGCAAAGACGACCCCCGGTGTTTTCACCAGCCATTTTTCCTGGATCTCCCAGTCATGGCGTTTCTTCATCCAGTCCCTGACAATTTCAAAATAAGGTGTCTGCACCTCACTATAACCAAAGATACCATGTTTAACCCGTTCCATCAGAGCATCCTCAATATAGGAAGATGTCTCAAAATCCATATCAGCCACCCAAAGCGGCAGCACATCTTCCGGCATACTGCGTCTTCCGGCGAAATCATATTTCAAGCTTCTTGTATTCCTTCTATTTATGATTTTATCAAAGTTAAGATTTTTCTCAGCCATATTAATAACCATACCTTTCCATTGAAAAATCAAAGATTTTTCAATCTGTCTCCTTCTATCTCTCTAAAAACGGTTTCCAACTCATCCAGTAAATCCTTTATATCTTCGATTCCAACAGAAAGTCTCAAGGTGCTTTCCGTAATCCCATTTTTCTCACGGACTTCCTTCGGGACATCTGCATGTGTCTGTGTTGTCGGATAAGTGATCAGCGTTTCAACTCCTCCAAGGCTTTCCGCAAATTTGATCATGCAGACCTTTTCTAAAACAGCCAGCGCAAACTCTTTACTTTCCAGCTGGAATGTAATCATGGCCCCAAATCCTCTTGCCTGTTTTTTCATAATTTCATGGCCCGGATGTGTGGGAAGTCCCGGATAGATTACCTTTGATACCGCCCTTTGTTCCTTTAACCAATTTGCAATCGCTATGGCGTTCTGCTGTGATTTTTCCATACGGATTCCTAGTGTTTTGATTCCGCGCAGGATCAGCCAGCTGTCAAAAGGTGCCAGCCCTGCTCCTGTTGTCTTAATAAGAAACCGGAACTTCTCTCCGATATCCTCCCTGTTTGTGACCAAAAAACCTGCCAGTGTATCATTGTGACCGCCAAGATATTTCGTCCCGCTATGTACAACAATATCCGCTCCCAGATCCAATGGATTCTGAAAATACGGGGAAAGAAAGGTATTGTCAACGATCAGCAATAAATGATGTTTTTTTGCTATTTTTCCCAGCTCCTCTATATCCGTCACATTCATCATGGGATTTGTCGGCGTTTCAATATAAACAGCCTTTGTGTTTTCCTTAATATAGCTTTCCACATCCTCTTTATAACAATCAATACTTGAAAATGTAATTCCGTTTTTCTTCGATACGTTGTTAAAAAGCCGGATGCTGCCCCCGTAAAGATCTGCATCCACAATCAGATGATCCCCCGGACAGAACAGCTCCATCATTAAAGAAATGGCCGCCATTCCTGTTGTAAGCGCCAGGGCATCTGTTCCATTTTCCAGTGAAGCCACCACTTTTTCCAAATGTTCCCTCGTAGGGTTCTGCAATCTGCTGTAATCATAACCGGTGCTTTTCCCAACGCAGG
>WFLX010095115.1_pt1 | contig 15545 bp, 13 predicted proteins | sample 4967041 | NCBI WGS metagenome assembly WFLX01 (sample SAMN12857096, study PRJNA449069) | gut metagenome | isolation source: stool from male and female vole | host: Microtus ochrogaster | place: USA:Florida | collected 2017 | reverse complement strand
ACACTTCATAAAATTCGTCCACTTTTCCCGACAAATCTTCAAAAAAAATTTCACGCGAACGAGCCGCCTCGACTGAATTTTCTTTTTCACAAAAAGCCAAAGCGTTTTCCGCGCCATTCCTTTCGATTTTCACGCCTTTTCGGGAGGCAAGGTTGATATTGTAACGCCACTTGCTTTTCATCGAAGCGAGAATTTCTTCTTCCGAACGCNNAAGGTTCACGAGCGAAGTGTCGGGCGGCTGAATGTCCACGCTGGCTTTTTTGAGNGAAAGCCCGTTTTCGCGCGCAAAAGCTCTCGCCTCNCGAATGAANTCGTCGCGCCTTGAAGCGGAATCNAATTCCAACGCGGGATCAAACTTGACGCAAATCGCATTTTTCGGAAGATGCGGACGNACGGCAAAAGCGACTTTTTCGAGCGTCTCGCAGAAATCGAGCGCGGACACGGAATCCGCCTGAAAAATCGGATAAAGCGGAACGTATGCGATGGAAAAAAGACCTTTCGCGAACGAGCGCGTAAGAACGAACACGCGCGCGCAATCATTTCCGGCACGCGCGGCATCGCGCGCCGCGCAATTTTTGGCAATTTCCGCGCATTCTTCCGCTTTCGCGCGCCCATCGTTTTTCGCGGCATCGTCGGCAGCGCGAGCGTCGTCAATCCGCGAAATTTCTATGTCCAGCGGAATCATTTTCCAGCCGTGAGCCGCCTTGAATTCCGACCAAAATCGCGTTTGCTGGAAATTGGGACATTCTTTTTCAGAAAACCCTGAGCGTTCAAGAGGATTGACTTTCGTAGCTTTTATTTCAAATTTATTCGGCATATTATTTTTTAAGCTCATCGCCCAAATCACTCCTCCGCCGATTTTCCGTGATTGTTCCAATTGTCGANGTCAAAGAAATTTCCCTTGTAGAAATTCTTCTTGCCGGTCGGACGGGCGGTCAGGCGGAATTCCACGCATCCGTCGGGACAAATGATGGATTTCGNATATTTTCCGTCGCCGCCGACATTGGTCAAATCNCCTCCGCTTCGCACCGCTTCCATAATCGGAAAAAGCGCNNCCATCGTTTTCGAACAAATCCCCTGCCCGTCCGCGTTCACGGGACAGCCNTAGGTGCAAAAATATTTGTCGCCCGGCTCNTCTCCATTGCGGCAATAGTTTTCCGTGTGCTCGCTGCGTGTCAGTGACACCACTTCTATCTCGAACTCATATTCCTCATCATACCATTTTTTCATTTTTGCTCCAAAAAAAGTTGACGCTATTTCANNNAACTTTTTATCATAACTCTCAAAAAAAATCCGCGATTCATCGCAAAACGATGGACATCGCCTCCTTGTTGCCTTCAAATCCGAGCGACTCGTAGAGCAGGCGGCCTTCTTCCGTAGCGTCGAGCGTTATTTCCGTCGCGCCGCGCGTCCTCGCCTCTTCCNNCAAGCGCAGAACCATCTTCCTCGCGATGCCGCGCCTGCGATGNTCCGCGCGGACATACACGTTCATCAAATGCGCCCTTTTCCCGCTCGGATGCTCGAATGTGGGCATCACATTTATGAAGCAAAGCGATGCGCATGCGAGGAAAATTCCTTTTTCATCCAGCGCGAACACAGTGGCATGGTCGCCGCTTTGGAAAAATTCCCTGCTCCGCGCGACGAGCTCATTTTCGAAACAAAAATTTTCCGAAAATCCATATACCGCGCGAAGGCATTCGAGGCGCATTTCCATGAAACGCTCTTCNTCGGACGGACGAGCGACGCGGATTTCCACGTCCGNCGCGCCCGANGGCGGCGCAAAATCATCAGCAGTCATAGAATCCATTCCGCGAAATTCTTTTCCATGCCCGCCTCAATGCACGTCTCCGTTGCGCGTGAGCGAAGTCCTGATCACNTTTCCATCGCAGACAAGGCGCTTTCCGCCGATTTGCACGCAGTTTTCCACGACGCTTATGTTCACCTTGAAAAAATCGTCCGCAGAAATTGTGTCAGGCTTCGAGGAAGGCACCATGTCGCCCTCGAGAACCACTTCCGTGCCCGGCGCGGCCGGCGCTACGTCCAGAACTTCCACTCCGTCGCTGCCGTCATCCTTTTTGTAGTCGGACGCGAGCAGCATTCCGCGGCTTTCAACTCCACGCATTTTGCGAGGAGCGAGATTGTCCGCGATGACGACGGTCTTTCCAAGAAGCTCATCTTCCNTCAGATACGGAACGAGACCGCTTTGAATGACGCGATCCGTGCCGCTGCCGTCATCGAGATGCTCAATATAAAGTTTTTCCGCCTGCGGATTTCGCTCGATGCTNACGATTTTCGCGGCTTTGAGCCTTATCGTCCGCGCGAAGAAATCGGCCTGCTCTTCAAACGGAAGGAGTCCAGCGTCGGCATCTTCTTTCTTTTTCGCGCCGCCTTGCGCCGAAGGAGCGGCTTTTTCAGGATTCGCCTTTTCGTCCGCGCGGGAAGCCTTGTTTCCGGAAAATTTTTCCTTGAAAGCGTCCGCGCTTTTTTTGTCAAGCGGCTTGAAATACACTTCCGTCTCGCCGACTTTTTCCAATCCGGAGAGTTTTCCGAGATCTTCCCAAGAAAGTCCTTCGACATTCTTTCCCGAAAGCGTCTTTTCGCGCAGAGTTTTCCCGAAATATGACATGACTTTGCGCGCGTACTGCGGAAGGTACGGCTGGAGCATTATCATGATGTCCTTGATGACATAGCAAAGGTTGTAGATGAGCCGCTCCGCCTTTTCAGGCTCGGCGGTGCGCGTCTTCCACGGCTCCGCCGCCTGGAACGCCTTGTTGCAAATGTCAGAAATTTCGAATATTTGATGGAAAGCGTCCTTGAGATTCGCCCATTCCAAATTTTCGGTTATCTTCGCCTCGAGGCCGCGCACTTTTTCCCAAAGCGCGCTGTCCTCCGCGCCTTGCGGAATTTTGCCGCCATAATATTTGTTCACGAAAAGAAGCGTGCGGTTCACCAAATTTCCCAAATTTCCCACCAATTCAGAATTGAGNTTTTCCTGAAAGTCCTTCCAAGTGAACTGGAAATCCTGCCGTTCGGGACGATTGTAGAAAATGTAGAATCGCCACGCGTCGGCGGGAATGCCGCTTTCGATCGCGTCGCTTCCGAACACGCCGATGTTGCGGCTTTTCGAGAATTTTCCGTCCTCGTAATTTAGATATTCGGTGGAACTCATGTGGAAAAGTTTCGTCCAGCCGCCTTCCGAATCATTTTTCGCGCCGTCGCATGATTCGCTTCCAAGCAAAGTGCACGGAAATATGACGGTATGGAACGGAATGTTGTCCTTTCCGATGAATTGGAAAAGTTCGACATCGCCCGAAGACGAATTTCCTTTCGAAGCGTCATCGCAGCGACTTTCCGAGCGCCACCACGATTTCCAGTCAAANCTCTCGCGCCCGGACGCAGAAAGCTCGTTCGCCAGCTGCTTCGTTATGGAAATATAGCCGATGGGCGCGTTGAACCACACATAGAAGACTTTGTCTTCGTAGCCTTCGCGCGGAACGGGAATTCCCCACTTGAGGTCGCGGGTGATGGCGCGTTCCGCCAAGCCGTCGCGTATCCACGCCTTGGTGATGTTTATCGCGTTCTCGCTCCACTGCCCGCGCGCGCTCGCATCTTCCATCCATTTTTCAAGCTTTCCGCTGAGCGCGGGAAGGTCGATGTAAAGGTGCCTCGTTTCCCGCACTTCAGGCGACGCGCCGCAAACGGCGCACTTCGCGTCTTTCAATTCGGTGGGATCAATCAACGCGCCGCAACTGTCGCATTGATCGCCGCGCGCCTTGTCGCTTCCGCATTTCGGACACACGCCGCTCACATAGCGATCCGCCAAAAATCTCTGGCATTTCGGGCAATAAAGCTGCTTTCCCGTTTTTTCTTTTATCAGCCCGTTGTCATCCAAGCGACGATAAAGCATTTGCGTGATTTCGGTGCATTCCGCGTTGGAAGTGCGCCCGAAAATGTCGAAATCTATCGCGAACCATTCGTAGATTTTCCTGTGCTCCTCAAAATAATGGTCGCACAATTCGCGCGGAGAAACGCCGTCTTCCTGCGCCTTTGTTTCCGTGGCCGTGCCATATTCGTCCGTTCCGCACACATAAAGCGTTTCATAGCCGCGGCTTCTGCAAAAACGCGCGAACACGTCCGCCGATAACATTTGAATGAGATTTCCCAAATGCGGAATGTTGTTCACATACGGCAGGGCCGAAGTTACAAGCCTTTTTTTCATATATCCTCCAAATCAAAAAGTCGAAAAGAAAGTTCGCCGAAAACTTCGCCTACGGCTCGTTGCGAAAAGAACTTTCTTCTTGCGTGTCAAGCAAATTGTTTCGACGCGCGCAAATATAATATTCAAGTCCGGGCGAAAGCGCGAACTTGACAATGTTCAAACCGGCGCAAATCGCAAACCTCGCGCCATTCAATTTTCATTCCAATTTCAAAATCCTCAATGCAAATGAAAATCGAATTNCNTTCAAAGAAAAATCTAGCCTTTTCTCTGCCTGCGTATGTACGACACTGAAAGGCTGATGGTTTTTTCCACTTCCATTCCGGCCGGAAGATCCAAATCCCACAAGAACGCGCTCACGAAAGTGCGCGACTCGTTTTGCACGATGTCGCCTTCCATATTGCGGCGGCGGAACGTCACGGGAAAATATGTCACGCCGGCCTCCTCGTTTGGCGCGAACACGAACGAGACGTTCGAATTCGTGTCCGTAATCTGCAACGCGCTCACTTTTTGAATGACGCCGCCTTCCACGCTCGCATGGCATGGAACGTCCGACTTTCCGCTCAAGATTTCGCCTGAGGAAACTAGCTCGATATTGTACGGCTTGTAGTCGCTTCCGAGCAAATTGAGTTCCGCGAGATTCGTCTCCACGGCGAACTTCGCTTTTATGGCGACAGGACCTTCGTTCTTCAAAATGTACTGGAGCTGGATGCCGCTTGATTTTACGACGTATTTTTTTCTCAAGGAAATCGGCTGGTCAAGCGTGGAAAAACGCGTCCTCGTCTCGAGCAGGATTTCCTGCTTTTGGCTCGAAAACGAAATTTCCTTGTAGATGTTCGCGGAAAAAAGCCCGTTTCGGCACGGCTCGCCTTTGCAATATTTCGCCGCCTCGTCCTCTTCGAAAATATGATCGACGAAAATTCCGCGAAAATAATTGTCGTCGATTCCGTCGAATTTTTTTATGCGNCTGAAATTGTCGGCGTAGTTGCCGCCCGCCTTCATCANGTCAAGCTCGAAAATCGTTCCGCCCGACGGCGTTATGCAGACATTGTATTTTTCAAGACGGCAGATATATTCCTTGAAGCCGTCGCCATTGTAGTCATAGCTGATGACGGATTCCTTGAAGTCGGAACATTCGCGCACCAGTTTTTCCGCTTCCGTCAAATTCTTGTACGCGTTTTGCCGCGCCGCGAACGCCGAGAGTTCGCTCGGAGAACGGCAGATGAACGACTCTCCCGCCTGAGCCGCCATGAGTTTGTCCCTTGCGGCGTTTCTCCTTATCTTGTCGCCACGGCATTGAGTCAAGAGCAGGCTTATGTATACCATCCTGTTGTAAAGCGAACGGCTCGCATCGTATATTTGGATATAGTCATAGATATTGGTGGGATAGCCGCCCGAATTTTCCACTTTTTGATATGGAATTGAACACCATTTNGCGATGTCAGAATTGATTCCGGCATGAATGTAGCCTTGGACGAAGGCTTCGCTGGATTTGGCGCAAGCGTTCGGAAGGGAAAATTCCACGCGGACATCATCGCGCTCTTTTGCAAGTGCGACAAATTCATCAAGCCAAGACTTTTCCAAAAGCGGAGCGATGTTTTCTTCGTCAAAAGGCACTACGACCATTCTTGTCAAGGGCGTTTCGAAGTCCGCATTCGCGGCATCGCAAACGTGGTTCGGGACAATTTTNTTCACTTCCGAAACAATGCGCGACAAATATTCGACAGGACTTTCATTTTTCATAGGAGCGAACTGAGAGCACACAGGCAGGACTTTGGCGGTCTTGCCCCTGTCGCTGATAACGACCGGCAAAAGCAGCTGCTTCGAAGGCGGAAGCAATGCGTTTTCCAGCAAGATGTATTCCATATTGCATTCGTCGAGCATGAGAACCANCGACGGATCCCAGCTGTCCGCGAACACGCGCATTCCGCGAGGCCTGCGACCGAAATTCTGCCTTATNGCGAGCGAAAGTTTCTCAATCTGCGCCGAACGGTCCATCGGAAACAACAGGGGAAAAAGCGGATTGTAGTATCCCCCGCCTATAATTTCGATTTGCTTGCGCATGAGAAGGTTTTTCAGCAGTTCCACGAATTCGGGATTCTGCTTGCGGAAAATTTCCAGCTGCGGTCCGCTGAAGTGGAACGAGAATTTAAAATCCTGATTGCCGAACAGCAACACGCCTAGAGACTTGTAGGCTTTTTCATAGGCTTCCTTGTACGAAGAGAGATCTTGAAACTGCGAAATCTTGCCAGCGAACACCGGACAAATATTCAATGCGATCATAAAGCGTGACTTCCTCTCCCACCCACTTTGACCCTATTTTAACATTATATAGCAATCCTTCCAAAATTTAAAGCCCTTTTTCTCCGGAATTTCGACAATGCGAGTGGCTTTTTTTCCGTTCTTGAATTCGAAGGCGTTCCGCTCCTTTGGAAACATTTCGATCAGATTTTTCGGGCAGACTTTAACGCACGCGCCGCAACCGCAACAATTTTCAGTCACTATGGCGCATCCTTGCGTGATGTCAATCGCTTCCTGCGGACACGCCGAAACGCAGTCGCCGAAGCCTATGCAGTCCATATTGTCCGAACTTGCCGTTCCGTAGGCATGTTCGAAAATGGCGCAGTTTTTTATTCCGTTGTAAAAAAGGCGCGTGTTTTCCGCCTGTCCGTCGTCGCGAGGCGATGCGAGCACCACCGCTCGATTTTCCGTCGGCATCACGCCGTTGTCAACAGAACGCCGCGTATAGTCCAATTCGAAAGGCGCGAAGATTGGATCGATGTTCTCCAAAATGAGTTTCTTCACTGTAGGCATAAGAATGTTCATCACGAAGAACAAAAACAGCGTGATTGCCGCAAGGAGCATGACCAAAAGAAATATCTTCAAAAACAACATAAGCTCTCCCGTTATTTTCCGACGGCGAAATTCAGCCATGAAGAATCAAGCGAATAAAGCGCGAGCATAAGGACAAGCATGCACAGAAGGACGCCTATTTTCCGCCTGTACTGATCGGCATTCCTAAACAAAGCGATTCTTCCGCCTAGCGAGCGAAGCACAGGAACCAGCGCGTAATACGAAGTGATCGCGGCGATGCTTGTCATTATCGAGCCTACAAGTCCGTTTCCCTCGTCAAGCGCGAGAATTATCGCAAGATAAGGAAGCGCAAATTCCGCGCATGTATTCCTCGCCGTAAGCTGCACTATGATTTCGAAGAAAACCGCGAAAGTCACGAAAATCAAAAGCGCAATCAAAGGATAGAGGTCGCCCAATTCAAGAGGCGCGAGCAAAAAACGCTTTATCAAGGACGTAAGCGCGACAGTGGCTACGACGACGCAGTACATCTTGAGCGCACGCAAGAACAAATGTCCGCGCGAAAGGCTCGTCTCAAGAACAGGCAAAATTCCCACTCCGTATATGAGGGCCGCAGAGGAAAAAAGAATATAGAAAAACAAAGTGTCAATCAATCTCATATTCGCCCTCCGATTTTTCGATGATGTTCATCTTGCATTGCACCGTAAGCAAAGCCGCCATGCACAGCACGACCAAAAGCAATGCGCCAGGCACAGACGCGAATAGCGAGCAGAACGCCGTAGAGCGCGAGTCGAAAAACCTCGCCTCGTAGATTCCGTTCGGCACAGGAAAAGATATTGTCCCGAATCCGAGCAAATCGCGGAGAAGAAAAAATATGAACGCGAACGCCGAAAAAACAAGGCTTTGCTTGAGCGCGTCGGACGGAAACGGCATTTTCTCCGCAAATACATTTCCGAAAAGGAAAACCGAAACAGTCGGCAGGAAAATCACGAAACCGAGAGTCAGCGCGATGACAGGCGAAAAGAGAATCAGGATTTGCCTGAAAAAAACGGTCGCAAAAACCACGAATGAAAGCGTGATGACATTGTGCAAATTTCCGAATTCAAAACGTTTCACGAAAATCGCGAACGCCACCGAAGCCAGCATGAGCAGATTCATCTCGACAATCAAAACCAAACCGTAAGCGAGACGACCGGGAGACGAAACCAAAAGCGCGAACGATGCCGCAATGAATATGAAATATGTCTTCTTGTTCATCTTCTCTCCTGAAAACGCGCGGCCGCGTCAAAAATCTCATCCGCCCGCCCAATCCAAAAATCCATCGAACGGGAACGATCCGCTTCCGAAAATTCCTCGGCGACAGAACTGCTCAAATATGCGATTCCCACAAACCGCGTTTCCCCTCCCTCACGAATGAAAATCGCAGGAAGCGGACCGTAGTATGACGTAATGCGCATCACAATCGCAAACCCTTCCGAGTGTTCCCGAAACGCGTCGTTCGAATTGCGGGAAATCTCAAAGCATGCAAAGTTGCCGTCGCCCTCTTCCAAACGCAACATTCTTCCCACCGAATATTCGGAAGGCGGAAGGACGTTCTGCACAGCCCTTCGCAATCCGCGCTCCCAATTTCCCCTTGAAAGCACGATAAAAAGGCTGAGGACAAGGAAGAACGCGCACACAGTTCCAATGAACGCGCCGCACTGAACCAAACTTTTCTTAGGTCCGTAGCTCATCACGCCCCCTCCTTTTCCAAAAGCGACGCGATAGTCTTGCGCCGCAAAGAATCCTCGTAGAATATGATGGCGGGAGAAATTATGTTGAGGAAAAGCACAGTCATTACAGAACCAATCNGGCGAAGTNCCCGTTCCGCAAAACGCGAAGGCGACNNATCCGCCCAAAACCGCATAGACAATCTTTCCTGCAAGCGAACGAGGAATCGTTCCATGCCACTGAAGCAAAAAGAACGCGGTAAAAATCGTTCCGCCTGAAAAAAGCGCGAGCGCGATGTCGCCCGCAAAAGGCGCGCCGCCAAGCAAGACCGGCGAAAGAAATTTGACGAGCAAAGAGTACGTCGCGAGAAAGACGCAAGGAATCACTCCGCCCTCAATGTCAAACGCGATGAGAAAAATCGAGGCGAGCAATGTGAGCGCGTTGAAACGGAATGCAGGAATCGCGCACTGAGCGTCCCAAAGCAGCGAGACATATCCGCCCGGAACGGACGCGCCAAATCGGTCGAACACCGCGGCATTCAGGAAGTCCGTAATTCCATCGTCGAGACGACTTCGGGAAGCGAGACCTTCCACCAAAAAAAGCGACGGATTCTTCAAAAGAAGCTCGGTTTTGGGAATCAAAAATCCCGGGAAATAAAAATGCCCCACGAACCACGCGCCTGCCAAAGTGAACGCGACGGGATTCAGCCAAGAAATTCCCTGCCTGCCGAAAACGCATTTCGCCGAAACCATCATGACGAACGTAAGCAAAAGCGCGGCCATCGGAGGAAATCCGGCAGGAAAGTAAAACCCGATGAGCGTTCCCGCAAACAGCGAATATGCGGCCGAAAACGCGGAGCGTCCTCCCTCGAAAAATTCCCAAAATTCGGAAAGAAGCGCGCCAATTACCGTGCACAAAATTATCGCGAGAGAAGAATAACTTTTCGTCGCCGCCAAAGCCAAAATCTGCGGGCACAACGCCGCCCAAAAACAGACCATACAGGACGTGGCAGACTTCGAAAAGCGTCTGTACGGACCTGTCGAAACAGTACGGTAGAATTTTCTATTTGTTCCCATTTTGCCTTTCCTTGAGAATTTTCACGCTTTGGAACAGCGGAAGTTTTACAGGACACACGCAGTTGCAAAGCCCGCATTCCACGCACAATTCCGCCGCGCGAACGAATTCGGATGGAACTTCCACTCCCGAAATGTGCGACAGAATTATGTCGGGACAAATTTGAGCAGGACAGGACGCACGGCATTTTCCGCAACCCGTGCAGTACGCCACGGAAAAATTCGCAGCGTCGTGATGCGACACGAATTCCACAGACTTGACATATTTCGTAATTGGAGTTTCCAACGACGAAACCGCGAAACCGTTCCTGCTTCCGTTCACTATGATTTTCCCGATGCTGTCCTTTTCCAATCCCAATTCTTCCGCAATGCTTTTGAAGCTTGTTCCGACGCAGACTTTCAGAACCGCGCTTGACTTGAGACAATTGCCCGAAACACTGACATTGACACGAGTGACAGGAATGTTGTACACCACGGCATCATACAAGGTCGAAAGCGTCTCGCAATCCACGAAAAGCGACTCGCCACAAATTTCCCGTTTCGAATCCGAAAGCCGCATATTTTTTTTGTAACGTTCGATTATGTCATGCTTCGTTCCGCATGGAAATTTCTTGTGATTCATTGCNACGAAACGGAAACGGTCGTCCTCGTCCTTGAGGCTCAAAAGCCGCTCGATGAGCGCGTCGCCGTTCTTCGCGTAGGCGAACACCACTTCTTTCGGAGAAATTATTTCGCAGAGAATCCGCACCGCCGAAATAATTCTATCGAACTGAGAATCAGCAAGCACTCGGTCGGTATGGCACGACGAATCCTCGTCGTAGAGACGTACAAAAATTTTGACGCTTGACAATGACTGCCTGTCGCGCGGACGGATGGCATCCATAATCGAATGTATGTCGCCCGCGAGCGAAGTCGGCTCGCGCATGCTGAACGTGTTTATCACCCCGTGCGCGCCAATCCTGTTCAGCAGAGAATTTTTCCCGAAAGTCTTCCAGTCGATTTCCTGCGATTTTTTCCCNATGTGGGAAAATTCTCCCGCCAAAGCGATTTCCAANGCGTCGCCGCACTTGCCGTTTGGAAAAGTGCAGATTCTCGTTCCCATAACGCGTCCCGGAATCGGAGAATGTATTCTCGCGCCATAGAACGAATCCGACGACTGAGGCTCGGCAATCACTTGACCTTCCTCCACCCGCGATCCGTCCAACACGACGCTTTCGCACGAAACGCCTTTTTCCTGACAAAGCGGNACGAACACACGAGCAGGCAGAAACGCCGTGGTAACGCTTTTTACGAGGGACTTGTTTCCAGTAATGCTATAAGACATTGCGACCCTTTCTCCAAATCAAAATAAAATAGAACGCCACGGCAAGCGGAAGGAACATCGCCACCAAGAGCACCGCAGCTCCCACTTCTCCGCCGTCCGCGCCGCTTCCTCCCGATGCGTATTCGGTGGAAAATTTCTTTCCCTGCGCAAGCCAAAGTTTTTCCAACGCCGGATAATCCGCATTCAGCACCGAAGCCACTTCCTTTTTTCTGAACGCCTCGTCGTAAGTGCAGACAATTTGCTCGCGCGCGCGGATTTCGCCGCCTCTCTTTTCGTAGCGAGTCTGCTTGACGACATCACCTTCAGAAGGACGGGCGAAAGCCGTGCCCGAGGAAATCTCGCCAAGCGAACGGTATTCAAGCNCGACTGCGTTCCACCTTCGTACAAAAAAATCGTCCAACAAGGCGAATTCCGAAGACTTACCATTATAATCCTTTGGGGCNGGAAAATACAAGTCCCCTTCGCCGTTTCCAGACGAAAAATTCGCTCCAGTGAGGAACAAAACCAAAAGCAAGAACGCGCCGCACGAGCAGACCGCCATTCCCTTCACCGAGCGGCGATCCATTTTCCCGACCATATTCGCGTCGCGAATCAGAACCGGCACGAACGGAAAACGTCTCTCGTAGTCTTCCTCCAAGTTGAGGAGCAAAAACAAAGCCGAAGCCGAAGCGACAAAATTCAAAATGAAAAGAATTCCTCCCACAAATCCCATCGCGAACGAGGCGAGCAAGGAAGCCGCGCAGAAAACCCACACGCACCAATTTTTCAATATGAACTCCGTTCCGCCACGCCTTCTCCAAACTTTCTGCGCCAGAAAAATCGCGTAGATTTCAATCGAAGCCGCAGCGGCAGCCACATAGAGCGGATTGCAAAAACAAAACGCCACGGGAAAAACGGCAGCCGCCGCAAAGACCACACGGTTTTCCGAAAGCCACAGGAACACCGCGAAAATCGTCAAGACCACCGCCGGAATCAACCACGGAAAGACAGCACCTGCGTCAAGAATCGCGCTTATCCTGTAGTTGCGCTCAAGCAATTCCGTCGCCGCCTTCAAGCCTTCTTTGTGCGCGTCCGGAACATAGTAAAGTCTCGCCTTTCCGTCCCTATCGAAAAAATAAAGCGACTTTCCCTTCTCGTAGGAATCAACGCCGCGCGTGTCCTGCAAAAGAATCGATTCAAGCGCAGACTCCGCTTCATCGCGCTGCGCGGAAAGTGAAATCACGTCGGAACAGCCCGCCTCCAAAAGCGCGTTCGAAACCGCCTTGTCGTCCGAATCGTAAGGAACGCTCAAGACAGTGTAGCCCTTCCACAACTTGTACGACGGATGCGTCCGCAGAACCACGAACAAGACCGTCACAAACAGCGCGACAAAAGCGGGAGCAAAATATCTTTTCACAAAATCAACCATCCCAAAACCCACCGACTACAGCACAGCGAACCCGAGTCCAATGAAAAAACCGAAAATCACGCCGAAAATCACTTCCATTGGACTATGCCCCATGACTTCCTTTACAGGCCTGTAGTTCGCGACTCCTTTCTCCTGAAGTTCCAAGCCGAGTTCATTCAGCCTTTTGGCCTGAATCCCGCTGGCACGCCTCACGCCAAGCGCGTCCCGAACCGTCACCATCAAAAAGCAGAACGACAGCATGAACACATCGCTTGAAAGCCCCGAGCGGAACGCCACGCACGTTGACAGAGTCGCGACGAGCGAAGAATGGCTAGAAGGAAATCCTCCCGTACGCCACACCAGCGATTCAAACAGCCCTTTCACGCTGTGAATCTTTCCGGAGAACAGGCTTATTATCGTCTTGATGAACTGCGCACAAAACCAACTGAAGATGCACGCCTGAAACACAGGGCTTGAGAACAATTCGAGAAGCTGAGATTTTACGACATAAAGCACGATACTATTTTACTCACTCTCAAACTTTTGTCTAGTGGCAAAAGGCAATTTGATGGCGATATCAATGAAAAAAATTCGCAAGAAATTCCAAGCGCGAAAAACATTCGCGAACACGCACGCCTCGAATTTCCGCGCGAACCACTGGAAATTTCACGCGCTTTGATGTAAGATGTTGTGGTCATGGAATGGAAAGAATTCACGCTGGGAGAAAACGACGCGGGACGCAGACTCGATCGCCTCGCGCTCAGGCTTCTTCAAAACAAGACGCAGGGGCAAATATATTCCGCCCTCCGAAAAGGACTTTTAAAACTGAACGGACGCAAGGCATCGCACGGACAAATCACGCGCGAGGGCGACACTCTTTCAGTGGCGGCGTTCCTGCTTCAAGGCGAGCGGGAAATTTTCGACGGCGCACCGTCAGCGCGAAACGGAAAATCAGGCGCGGCGAAAAAAGATTCGTCCGAAAAAATCCAAATGGTATTCCAAAACCGCCACCTTCTTTTCGTGAACAAGCCGAAAGGAATTCCAGTCCACGGCGAAAATTCGCTCGCGCAAATCCTGCTCGCCGAGCCGCAAAACTTTCATTCCTTGCCGGAGAAAAACGCAAGCCAAGCATTGGAAAAAAATCCGCCTGAAAAATCAATATCGTTCCGCCCAGGACCGCTCCACCGCCTCGACAAAGGAACGACCGGAATAATCGCGTTCTCAAAATCACTCGCTGGAGCCAAATGGTTCAGCGAAGAAATCAGGTCGCACTCCATACGCAAAATCTACATCGGAATCGCGGAAGGAAGAATCGCGAGCGAAGAAGAATGGCTTGAAAACATCGAAGGAAAGAAAGCACGGACAAAAGTCGTTCCCATCGCATACGGCGAGATTTTCGAACGGGAAGCGACGCTCGCCCAATACGAAATCTCGACGGGACGAAAGCACCAAATCCGCATCCATTCCGAAGCGCACGGACATCCGCTCGCAGGCGACAAAACCCACGGAGGAAAATCTGACGCACAAAAAAACGCGAGCCAANANGGACAAGACAAAGAAAATTTTTTCCTGCACGCGCTCGAGATGGATTTTCCAGAAAACAATCTAGGCATTCCGCCAAAACTTTGCGCGAGCATCCCCGAAGAATTCCATNACACNATCGCCAAAGGATTTTGCAATCCAGACGAAATTTTTAATCTAGAAAATCTAGAAAACATATAAAATTTAACACTTTTATATAATAAAAAGTGTTGTAAAGCATTCAACTTAACATAAAATCCATATATTTACGCGGAAAGTCAATTTTTCAATTTCGACTTTTTGTAATTCTTCAGGCAGACGCCTTCGGCCATTCCTGACGATTTTAATGGAAAATTCGGCGCATGTCGAACTCCCTTTTGAAAGCAAAACGTTCGCCTTTTCGCTTTGCCAAGAAAAAATTCGCTTGCTTTAAAAGCGGATATGCCTTATACTGAAAAGCACGGCGGCGTTCGTCACGACGGCGCAAAACGCAGGGCGGAAATTACGGAGGAAATCATGGAAAACAAAAGCCTTTCTGCGACGGCAGCACTCGCGAAACTCAAAGAAGGAAACAAACGCTACATGACGGCGACGGTGAATCCCGGCGACATTTCGCCGCAAATCAGGCGGAGTACTTTCGAAAACGGACAAAACCCTTACGCGATAGTCGTAACCTGCTCTGATTCGAGGGTGATTCCGGAGGGAATATTTTCTGCTGGAATCGGCGAGATTTTCACGATTCGCGTGGCGGGAAACGTAATGGATTCGCACCAAATCGGAAGCGTGGAATATGCGGCGGAGCACCTCGGCGCAAAACTGGCTCTCGTTCTTGGGCACACGAATTGCGGCGCGGTCGCAGCGGCACTCGGCGGAAATCCAGGCGGATTCGTCCGCTACATAACCGATGAAATCAAAAAGGCCGTGTGCGCAGAAAAAGACGCGTACAAAGCCTGCTGCCTTAACGTGCAAAGGAGCGTGTCCGTCATCAAGGAAAGCCTGAAAGAACTTGTGGAAAAAGGCTCTCTTGAAGTCCGCGGCGCGATTTACCATATCGACAGCGGGGAAGTGACTTTCCTGGATTGACGACGCTTATGCCATTTACCGACTTATTCGACAAATTCAAGACAATCTCTGTCTACGCGCTCGTGGGAGAAAGCGGCACGGGAAAAAGCTTCAAGGCGAAGCTGCTCGCGCAAAAGTACGGAATCGAGGCGATCATCGACGACGGGCTTTTGATTCAGGACGACAAGATTCTTGGAGGCCGCTCCGCGAAGACCGAAAAGACTTACATGGGAGCGGTGCGCGTGGCCGTGTTCGACGACAAGGAGCACCGCGACGAGATTGCCGGAAAAATCCGCGAAATGCGCTTCAAGAAAATCCTTCTCATCGGCACTTCGGAAAAGATGGTGTCGAAGATTGCGTCGCGCCTCGCCCTGCCCGCGCCGTCCACCGTGATAAAAATCGAGGACATCGCCACTCGCGAGGAAATCGACAAGGCGATCC
>WFLX010257471.1_pt1 | contig 15547 bp, 9 predicted proteins | sample 4967041 | NCBI WGS metagenome assembly WFLX01 (sample SAMN12857096, study PRJNA449069) | gut metagenome | isolation source: stool from male and female vole | host: Microtus ochrogaster | place: USA:Florida | collected 2017 | reverse complement strand
ATCCACCTCTTGCCGGGGCGTTTTGTATGCTTAAAAGCATATCGTTTTGTCATCTCAAAATTTATTTGTAACTTTGCATCATATTACAAGAAGTTGTAACAAGATGAATAGCGAAGTTAAACCAATACCAGTAAATAGAATTAAGGCTGTTTTAGCAGAGAAACAGGTTTCGGCTAAACGGCTTTGTGAAGCAGTTGGAAAAAACGAGACAACTGTGTCTCGTTGGTGTAACAACAAAGTTCAGCCTTCCGTTACTCAACTTCAAGAAATAGCTCACTTCTTGGACGTAGATGTGAGAGAATTATTATGCCCAACAAAATGAAAAAGTATGTTCAAAGTTGAATGGGACATAGAAACTGGCGGCGTCAAGCTGTCATCCAAGTTGTCGAAAGACACCTTGGGTATTTCGCCACGTCCCGTTTGGCATGAAGAACTTGATTTGCTCGGTCTCGATAGACTTGGCTTTATATACCCTCACACTGACGCTCCGATTATGTGGGCGGTCAATAAGCAGTATTGGTATCGCGGCGCTTTGCTTTTTGAGGCAAAAGGTGCAAATATTTACGATGCCCCAACAGTGGTTTTTGCTCCCGGAATTGANCCGATGGNTCTTNANNCNGTNGATGTNAAGACTATGCTTNAACGCAANNNCGANNAGNTNTTTCTNCTNGAAAGNGANGCNATNGAGTTTATNCGNGANACNTATNNNGCNTANGCNGGNGTAAANCGTGCNCACGATATGATNAANGCNAANAGNGANGTTGACTACGAAGCCCTGGCNGNTAAACTTGAAAAGAAGACCAAGCANAAGATGGCNGTAGTNAANGAGGANTGCGATAGCTTTGANATNGTNCCNCTTGAAACCGCCAANCANGAAGGTAAGCGCGTATTACTATCGACCAAGATAGACCGATTCATTGCTTCTTTCAGCGGAGGCAAGGACTCGCAAGTTGTACTCGATCTCGTTACGCGCGCCATTCCACCCACGGCATTCGAGGTAATATATTCTGATACCGGCTACGAATTACCTCCATCGCTTGAATTATATGAAGAGGTCAAGCGCTATTATGGTGAAAGATTTCCGGCACTAAAGTTCTCAACGACTCGTAACCACGAATCGGTACTCAATTATTGGGACCAAATAGGCACACCTTCCGACACGCACCGCTGGTGCTGCTCAGTCATGAAAACTGCACCTCTTTATCGTTCACTTAAAGTGGACGGCAACAAGCAGGCACGTGTTCTTNCATTTGACGGTGTACGAGCCGAAGAATCAACTCGGAGAAGTGCCTACAGTCGAGTAGGTAAAGGTAAGCACATATTTACATATAATGCACATCCCATTCTTAATTGGAATGTTGTTGAGATTTTCTTGTATATGATGATGCATGAGTTACCAAACAATATTGCATATAGGTTAGGGTTTTCTCGTGTGGGCTGTGTGATTTGTCCTTTTGGCTCGGACTGGTCGGACTATCTTGTTACAAAGATCTATCCAGAAGCGAGAAAACCATTCCTTGATCGCCTTAATTCTTGGGTATCACTAACAGGTGTAAAGGATACTGACACCTTTGTAAAAACACGCCGGTGGCATATTTCTGCACTTGGAAATCCGCAAATAAAGAATCTTGATAGAGTTTCGATAGCCTCTTCTAATCATTCTACCAAGTTTACAATTTTGTGTCAATCAAAATACTTTTTTGAATGGATGAAGGTTCTTGGGGTGTATTCAATTAGCACATCTAAGAAGGGATTCAATGGTGAAATTAAAATTGGGAAAATAGTTTTGTCTTTTGATGGCAAAGACTCAAACAATAAACTTGAAATCACATTCAACACGGACAACAAAAGCATTCTCAATAACTTAATGCGTATTGCGCACAAAGCAGCATATTGCGTAAAATGTGAAGTTTGCGAAGTCGAATGTCCTACGGGAGCATTACAAATAGTTCCTGAAATAAAAATTGGCAGTCAATGTGTCCATTGCCTAAAATGTCTTTCTTGGCATGAAAAAGGATGTATTGCTGCTGATTGTTTAAGAAAAATATCTGGAAAAATCAAAATGGATACATCACTTTCGATTAAAGGTTATAAGACCTTTGGCCTTCGCGATGAATGGATCGACGAATATGTGCGTGACCCTGAAGAATTCTGGTCAAGTACACTTTTAGGAACAGCAATGTTCGATTCTTTCAAGGCATGGTGTAAAGATGCCGGAATCTTAGATACAAAGAATAAGCCAACTCCATTTGGCGAACTGATGCAGTCTATATACCAAGATAATCCCACTCTCTTTTGGGAGGTCGTATGGGTAAATTTGACTTACTCATCATTCATAGTCAATCGTTTTGTGGAACATGTATTGCCGGGCGTTTCATTTGATAAGAAAACTCTTGCAGACTCGATTAGCGTGGCCGAAAGTGTTTCTTCTTTAACAACTCTAAATAATGCTATTGGTGCATTGTTGGACATGTTCAAGAACTCTCCAATCGGAGATGAGCTAATACAAGGAGAAATCTCAGGTAAGCAAAGAGTCCGTCATTCGTATGACGACTTAAGCCCGGAGGCTCTCGCATACTCATTATATCTTTTTGGCGAAAAAAACGGCATTAAAGAATTTCGTGTAAGTGACCTTTATAACGAGGGGACTCGAAAAGGAGCTCCATTAGAATTCGGAATTACAAAGAATGCTTTGATAAAAAAACTTCGTTACCTGTCATCAGAAACTGATAGGGTTCTTCTTGCCGAATTAAATATGGGTCTTGACCACATCACACTGCATGACGATCTTGACTCATTTGGTGTACTTGAACTAATGACTAAATAATGAACTATAACTTGGAATTATACCGACAGATGTTTATTTCCTTGAAAAGAGGGAACACTCGTGGTGTGTTTTCCAAGGCTAAACCAGTGTTACTTCTTAGTATTATTGACAACGTAAAATCATTTGAAGAAAATAAGATACTCTGGAGTGACATTAGTTTAAGTTCGTCATATAGTGCAATATATCAACAAATCGAAGATACCAAACCAACCCCAATCTGGAAACCATTCTTCTATCTTAAATCCGAGCCATTTTATGAGCTTATTTGGACTGAGAATCCACCAGAAAAAGATCTCAAGTTCCCATCAGGTCGCTTGCTTAGATCATATTTGGCATATGCAAAATTGGACGATGAGTTATGGGAGTTGCTTCAAGATGAAGGAAATCGCGAGTATCTCAAAGACGTAATTATTAAAACCTATCTCTCTTAAATATCACAACTAACAATCGTTATAACAAAAATGGCGACAACATATAACGACATAATCAAGAAACGCGGAGGCAAAGCCGCGTATAGCATCGAAGAGGAGAAGGGCACTCAATGGGCGACCTTTATCCCCAACGAACAATTTAACAAGGTGCTGAGTACGGTGCTTCGTTCCGTAAAAGGCAATGATATTGATGCGCATAAATCCTTCTGGATTAACGGCACATACGGCACCGGAAAAAGTCATGCCGTTGCTGTAATCACTCACCTTCTTTGTGACCCTGTCATTGACATCAAAGAGTGGGTAGATTTGGAGTATGGCGCAGATAAGTTTCAAGTTATCCGCGACCAGATATACAAGCTGCGTAACGAGAAACGCCTTCTCCCTGTCAAGGTGGAAGGCTTGATGGATATGTCACATGTCACCGACCTTCCTTTGGTTCTTGAGACTGCTACAGTCAAAGCCCTTCGAGAAAGAAGTATCGAATTTGCCGTCGAGACCGATTTCAATCAACTCATTGATCATATTCAGCAGAATCCTGTAATATGGGACGATCTTATCTCTCGTTTCGATACACTGTCGACTGTCGCCCCGACACGTGAAATCCTTGTCTCGAAACTTGAGTCGAAGGACATGAGTACATTCCAAAAAGCTCGTGCTGCCCAGCGTGGTGCCAACATAAACATTACTCTTAGTCAAGAAAACATAGGCTCATGGCTAATGAATGTGCAGGAGCAGCTTCGCGAATCAACAGATTACCGTGGGCTGCTGATACTTTGGGATGAATTTACCGATGTGATGGAAGACTCGATTGGTATCTCTGTGCTAAAGGCTCTACAAACCATTGCTCAGAAGTTTGCAAACGAAGAAAACGACTCATTCCTATTCCTCATTTCGCACCCTTCCGCATTCAATAAACTCGGCATAGAGGAAACAAAGCAAACCGATGGTCGCTACCATCGTATGAAATACAACATGGAGTCGGTGTCGGCATTCAAAATTATGTCGCGCAAATTCGAAATTGTTGACAAGGAACGACATGAGTCGATGCGTAACTATTTTTATACCGTCAATCAGCATCTTCTTGATATCTATACACAAACGAGCAACGACCCGCAAGAAACTCGCAGTGACCTTCAGAACCTGTTTCCCTTACATCCCGGCACTGCAAATCTCGCTACCCATTATGCCACCGTTGTAGGTTCGTCCAGCCGAAGCGTTTTCGAGTTCATTGGCCAGAACGAGCAGATGGAAGGATTCCTTGCCAGTGAAGAGGCTTTTGCCAATCGTCAGACAGTGACCGCCGACTATCTATGGGACTTCGTTCTGAAGGTATTCCAAGACAATGTAACTGATTACGGTGCTGTAACCGAAAGATATAACAACCGTCGCCTCCAAGTAGAACACCGAGGTCCAGCTGCTTATGCAGTGTTTAAAGGCATCTTGCTATTGAATGCTTTCAACAACATTTCAGGCGACAACAACAACGACCTTGTAACACCCACCGAAGAGAATATCATAAATCTTTTCAGTGGTTCTCAATACGAAGATGAAATACAGGAGATACTTGATTGGTTCAACGACGAGGGTATAATCCAGCGTGCTCCCGGTGGCTTGTTCTCTGTGCAGTTCTCTGCGATGCCCTCACAGGAAATNGAGGAGTTGAAAACCTCACTTTCAAGCGACTCCAAACAATATCGTTTCATGTCTGGCGTGTTGANTTTCGGNGATACCGCGAAGACAACCTTTGAGAAGNGAATCAAGAAAATGATTCGTCCTTATACCTATGGATTCTTTTCAGAAGCACCGAACGATTCAATACTTAAAGACCAAATCAAGCGTGCTAAGAAAGAAGCTCGCNCAAGCAATATTTTTATGGCACTGATGTTCGGTAAGAACAATTNAGAAGTGGCTCATCTGCGCGAGGTTGCTGCAGAAGCCTCAAATGCAGCCGTAGAAAATGATAAAGATTTACGCGATATAGTCTTCATAGTTTTTGATACACCATTTGGTGACAAATCGTATGATCGCTTTATCGAATATATGGCCCACTACACCGCAGCTCAAAAATATGNATTTCTCGATCAGGTAAATGTTCATCGCGACCATGCTTCTGAGATGATTAAGGAATGGTTGACAAATGCACAACGTAATAATGCCCAGATATACGTCAACGGACAGGAAATACCCATTTCGGTTAAACACCTCACCTCTCAACTCAACAATAACATCGCACCGATCGTNTTTCCTTCCGGTCCTGATGCGATTGAAAAGCTTTGTCTAAAAGCTCCCAATCCATTCTGGAACCCACAGGTTTCAAAAGAAATTGTACGCACCTTTATGTTCGCTACGACAAAGGGTGAAATAGCTTCTTTGGCTAATCCAAGAAATAACTTACAATATCTTATTCAGGATTGTCTTGACGACAATCTGCAATGGAAAGATGATGTCCCCGCAGAGCACCCTTTTAAAGTGGTATTTGACTTCATTAACAATCGCATCAAATACGCTGACAAGTCTCAATTGTTTAACTTTGTTGACAAGTTTGAGGAATTGACAAAGCCCCCGTATGGTCTCTCAGGAAACTTTGCATCGGCTGCCATGGTATCATTTGCGCTGCGTGGACATGCCGGTAAAATTTTCGACACACTTGGCAAGCCTCTAGACCAAAATAGCCTTGCAGATGCTATAACTGACCTTATCAACAACTGGGAAAAGGGTAAGAATGTTAAACTCATATATAAATTCCAGACCCCTGAAGAAGGCAAGCTCTGCAAAGCCCTTGTTAAAACAATGAAGCTTGACAAACTTAAGGGATATAATGACATTACCAGCCTTAAAGATGCTCGCTTTGCAATTACTCGCGGTCTACTGGAAGAAAAGGGGTACCCACTATGGGCACTTAAATATATGGATGATAATTTCGTCCATTCTGTTCCACCAATAACCATGAATGATGACCTACGACGTCTCTTCGACAACATCGTAGCTATCTGTAATGAACGAGATGTAAAGAACATTCAGCTCGTTAAGGATACTCTTGATCTTCTTGATAACTATCGTGCAGATATTCCTGACATACTTTCAAAGCCGGGCAATTTTGAAAATGGTTTTAAGAACTTCCTATTCCAACAGGGAGATGTCAAGTTACAAGAATCGGAAGTTGATGTTGCTTATGATTATATCAAAAAGCATCTTGAATCTACCATCGGATACTGGACAGAAGAAGAAGTTGCCAAGGCGCTGATGAGTTGGCGTATCGCCGAACGCGATGCCATTGAAGAGGAACGTCGCCGACTGGAAGAAGAACGTCGTCAAAAAGAGGAGGAAGAGCGTCGCCTAAAGGAAGAAGAAGAGCGTAAGCGTCTTGAAGAAGAAGCACGGAATGCAAAAGATAAGGCACGTCAAGAACTGAAAGGAGACCCATCCACAGTTGCAAAGAAGAAGGTCTTAGCACGCGAATTTATTGACAGTCTAAACTCTGCCGATGAGCTCCGCAATATTCTTGATGCAGTTATCGACCTTGGTTATGAATTTGTAATTGACAAGATTCTCGAATCTAAATCCGAGTAACCATGCATAAGACGTTCACTACTCTTGAAGAGCTCTTTGCTCACATAAAAGAGGATAAGGAATGGACAGGAGCAAACGCTGCCCACCATAATCGATATCCGGTACGATTTGTGCTATTTGATAATTTTGCTGATTTCAACGAATTTATCAATGAGCGTCCAGCAGGGATTTATAAACATTCTATTGACAGTCTTCTTAACCCTGAGTGGCCCGATACGTTCTTGTCAAATACCGAGCTTTCAAAGGAAGTCCGCGCATTCGTCAAACACATTCCTGTGAATGATTACGTCATCTTCCCGTTTTCAGAAATGGCAAGATTTTATGACAATACAGAAAACACTGAATTTGATGCCATCGTAAAAACTGTAGGAGCAACTCAAGCTCCGGAAGATGCACAGGCTGAACATATCCGCATATACATTCCAATTGTGGGTATGCAAGGGAAAATGAACCGATTTATGAACGACAACAACACGTTTGTTTGGGAATATAAATCGGGAACAGAGCAAGGCACATATCAACTTGTAATTACCAATGGAACTACTTATGGTGTGGATGGCCTCGAATCGAAATATACCGTAGTAGGTTCGCTAAAGGAATGGCTCCATTTGTGGAAGCAAGGCGCAAATGTTAAGTCCACTATTATATCAAGTTCACCAAACATCTTCAAAAATGCTCACTATGCCCAGCCGGACAATGCGTTTACATATCTTGAATGCCGAAACGCTTACCAATTCCTAACATCCGGTCTTGGATTAGATTTCGGTGTGACAGAAGAACCACCATCTGATGAAATGGCGTACTGGGAACGTCTTGCATCGATGATTGATATTAACACATTCAACTTCGAGGAGTTTGTCAAGGAGCGGCTTGATACTTTTACTCTTAATAGTGGCGTGGATTTCATCAAATCTTGGTTTGACTGTGAGTCTGGTTTTGATCGCTGGCTACTCGCATTATATTTCCGCAAGATAGCGAATCCAAATAGTTATGTCGTCAAAGCATTGTCAGCATGTACAGTTCTGAGCAAAGCCGAACTCTTCTCAAATATAGCTACACTGATCTTTGATGAACCAAATCGCGACCAATACATTACAGAACGAAGGCAAGTTCTTGAACTTGCCAAAGAGAAGCATGTAAATATTACAGAATTTGCCCGTACTAAAATTAAGGCAAAACTTCAGGCTATCGCTTTATCACCGGAACAAGGCGGGATATATACTTCAATAAAGCTCTTGACCCCTCTAACCAACGAAGAATTACAGTTAGCCATAGATTGGATTGGACAGGGTAAAATTAAACCAACTGACATCAAAAATATTTTCCCGAATTTGTATCATTACCTCGCTCCGTTAGAAATCGGTGCACTGGGAACAGATCTTAAGTGGGTAGCTGAATATTTTGACCTATACCGACGGTCAAAAATTGCAGACAGCATTTCCTCTGAATTAAAGCACATACTTTTAGAAAAGAATGGCAATCAGGCATCCTTTATGGCGTGGAAAGATGACTTCAAAACGGTGCGTACTATTCTTCATAATCGCAACGATATAGACGTAATATATTGGATTGACGGACTTGGCGTTGACTGGATTCCTTTCATCAGATACATTGTTGCAGGATACGCAAAGGAGAATGTTTATCTTAACGAGATACATATAGCAGCCTCGGAGTTACCGACCACGACCTCTGTAAACAAGTCTAAGTTGAAGTCTCTTCTTCCCGATGGTGCTGAACTGCCCAAAACCGGTGATTTGGACACATTTGCACATAAGTCGAAAACATATCCACAATATATCATTGAGGAAATGGCTATTGTTGAAGAAGCCATTAAAACAGTATTGGACGAATACAATGGCAAGAAAATTGCATTTGTTTCCGACCACGGTCTGACATATCTCTCGCAGCATGAGGCGGGAATGAAACTNGCCGGTGTAAAATCAGACCATGAAGGTCGTGTGGCCACATCCACAAGTCAAGTGAATACAGATAAAAACTANATTATACTTGACGACGGTAAAACTCTTGTATCTCTCACCCATCGTTCTCTAACCGATAAAGTAAACAAGGGACATGGAGCACATGGAGGTGCTACTCCCGAAGAAGTTCTTGTACCCATTCTTATACTCTCATCACAGAAGAACCCTTCCAACTATTCCATATCATTGGTTTCAGATGAACTGGAGGGCACGAACCCGGTGGTAAAACTTATCATTAGGGGTCTTTCTTCCATCGATGTACCCAGCATTGACTATAATGGAATGACGTACAATCTAAACATGATTGGAGAGAACAAATACGAGAGTGAAAAACTTTGCTTAGTCGATACTGCTACCAAAGTAACAGTGCGAATCAACGACAAGCCCATCAATACATTTAACATCAAAGTTTCAACGGGAGCGTCGGAAGAAGACGACCTATTCGACTTCTAAATCTGAAATATCATGAATACTGTAACCTCCAATAAGATTCGCGAGCAATTTGCCGCAATGGCTATATATAAAGATCCGCTAACAACCAATTCCTTGTTTGCCGGACGAAATTTACCCTCGTTTGTAAAAGACTTCCTTCTCAAACGATACATCAACCCGGATGGCTCAGTTGACCGTCTTAAGCTCACATCATTCCTTGATACTGTCATACCTAAGGAGAGCACGGAAGTAAAAGACCGTCTTGATGCAGGACAAGAAGTTATGCTGCTTTGCCGTTTTGTGGTCTATATCGATCTTGTTAAAGGATTGCGTCGATTTGGTATTCCAGACCTCGGCATCAAAACCAACGAGGGCGTAATACCGGAATATGTTTATACAAAACATCCCGGCGAGCTGGTTGATGGTGAGAAGTGGGGCATCATCAAACTTTCGGTAATCCCTGATGATGACGGCAAGAAAAATCATGTAGAAATGGTTGATTATAAGCCATTCAAGCCTTATAAATCAGTCGATGTTGATTATCTGAGAAATGCCCGCCAGTCATTTACAACGAAAGAGTGGATTGATTTAATTCTCTCTTCTATGGAGTACGATGCCGATGGGTTTGAATCGCTCACACAAAAGCTGGAGTTTATTTCTCGGTTACTTATTTTTGTTGAGCCTCGGTTAAATGCTGTTGAGCTGGCGCCNAAGGGTACNGGNAAATCATTCGTTTTCGGCAATCTATCGAAATATGGATGGCTTGTTAGTGGCGGTAAAGTGACCCGNGCCAAGTTATTTTATGACAAGGCTCGNCAGCAGAATGGTATTATGAAGAATCATGATTTCACNGCATTTGATGAAATCCAAACCATCATATTCCAAGAGCCAGCAGAAATTCAGGCCGCATTAAAGTCCTACTTGGAGTCTGGCAAAACAACGATTGACAACAACGAATTCTCGTCGGAGTGTGGCCTGATGCTTATGGGCAATATTCCTCTGGACTCAAATAAGCGACCGCTAAACTATCGGTACTTTGATTCTTTACCACAATCGTTCAGAGAATCTGCGCTTCTCGATCGTTTCCACTGCTTCATCGAAGGATGGCATCTTCCCCGCATCAACGAAGGGATAATCTACAAGGGCTGGACCCTCAATGTAGAATATTTCTCCGAGGTACTACACTCAATGCGTACCCAGAGTGTCTATGGNCTTATATTTGACCAAATTGTTGGCAAAGATAAAGATGCAGACACCCGTGACTCNAAAGCAGTAAAAAAGATAGCAGTGGGTTACATGAAGCTGCTCTTCCCNCATTGGACAANTGCACAANCNGTTGATCTTGANGAGTTCGATNCCTACTGTCTNCANCCTGCAATCCGTCGCCGAGGNATCATCAAGGAACAATGNCACTANATNGANCCTGAGTTCAAAACNANNATGCCCAANTTCTGGATNAANNATGNNGGCTGTGTAGAACAAGAATTATTCTAATTATGNCCTCTCGGGANAATTTANNTANNAAGTTGCTATNNTTANACCAACGTATAACATAAACTTNGGTATATTAGATTTCATCATGAGNGCTATAANGCNCAATACTCTACAATCATTACGTTGACAAACTAGATAATTATAAATCATGGAAAGGATTTATCTGTATAAATCATATGACGTATCTGTATCCTATGANAATCATAATTGGTATCTCAATGACGAAGCTCAAGAGGAAAGCGACACTTTATCTTTAGNAGAGCTTACTCTTCATGCTCAAGATAAAGCCTACTCTTTGATGAAGGAAATTATAGTCAACTATTGTTCGACTTTTCGTAATTTAGCAGTATTAACTGCCGCTGGAACCTCTATGGAGAATGGTAAAAATGGAGGTAAGACTCGAACTGAGTTATGGAATTCCTACGAGAATGATATTTATGCAATCAGAGATATAATAGCGAAAAATAATGTTCATGCATCTGAAAGNTGTAATGAAATTATTCAAATGCAAAATATTGAGGACTTCTTATCATTTGTAATATTATATGAAAAAATAAATGGTGTCATTACAGATGAAAATGGAATCCNTTTAAGAGAGAGCATTGAAAATAAAATTGCAGATGCATGCCGTCTCGTCTTAGATAAGGACAATTCACACCATGCTTCATTTCTTCAAAAGATTACTTCCCGAAAGATGGGCTTACCTAGAGTTCAGCTATATACGACCAATTATGACACATTGTTCGAACAAGCAGCTCAACGTCTAAATTATACAATAATTGATGGTTTCTCTTTTTCGTACCCGAGAATCTTCAACGGAAGTAATTTCGATAAAGATCTAGTTTACAGGAAACACACGAGGGTGAAGCAAGAAGACAGTTTTGTACCCGGTGTATTTCAACTTTTCAAATTACATGGAAGTGTTGATTGGGAGAAAAAACCGAATGGATGTATATTACAACGAGAAAAGGTAGAGCGGCCATGTATAATATATCCTGCAAGTGAGAAATATGAGAGTAGTTACGAGCAACCATATTTTGAAATGATGTCAAATCTTCAGCATACGCTAAGAGAAGAAGGAACATTTCTCATTATTGCTGGATTTGGTTTCCAAGATAAGCATATTCAAAACATTATAAGGGAAGCTGCTTTTCAAAATCATAATTTCCATCTACTAATTGTTTGTTATGGAAAGCATCCAATAAATATTAATCTCCATAAATCAGAAGAAGATAAACAGACCGACGTAATAAATATCGTATCTCAATCAGGAACAACTACAGCCGATTCTAAAGAGGAGGAAGAAATTTGGATTGATGGAATAACACCATCATTGGTTCCGGAATATCTTGACGACAAGGGTATCCCAGCTCCAAATGTGACAGTCATATATTCTAAGTTCAAAGAATTTGTCGATAATTTCCCAATGAATGATTCATATTTAATGCAATCAGAAAGTTCTTTAACGCCAATACGATGAAACCATTCGATCATAGGAAATTTCTAGGATATGTATGTGAGGTAACCCCAAACTATGTTAGGGTTCAAGTTCCTACATCTGTACTTCTTGGATCATTCTATCTTGAGGGGAGCCTATTCAAAGGGGGAGCTGTAGGTAGTTTTGTTACTGTAGAAGGTCATGACTATGGTTTTCTTGGCCGGATATATGAAGTTGGACTTCCGCAAAGTGAAAAAAATGAGATAACTGAGACTAAGTTAAATTCTGAAAATACAATATTTCATCCAGTATGCAAGATTGAGTTACTAGGTCTATTTGATGTATACAAGCCAGAAAGGATAGCGAAAACATCTTCTCGCTTTCCGACCGTGGGGTCAAAGGTTTTCTCTTGTTCAAATGAACAAATGACAGCGTATATTAGTAAATATGGTGTAAAAGACACTGATGAAGATATCCCAGTTGTTAGAATTGGATGTTTAACATCGAATCATTCAGTTTGCCATATATCCCTCAATTCTATATTCGGTAGACACTGCGCCGTCCTCGGTACAACTGGAGGCGGTAAAAGTTGGACTGTTGCCAAGTTGATAGAATCGATTTCCAAAGGGACAAGCAACAAATGTATAATCATTGATGCTACTGGAGAGTATTCTGGTATAACAGAAAACATAGTATCAATAAATATTGGTACTGGAGAAGCTAAATTTGACTACACAAGGCTGTCCATAGATGAGCTATATTTCCTTTTAAAGCCGTCTTCTAAGGTTCAGGTACCCAAACTAATGGACGCTATTCGCTCTCTTAAAATGGCGCGTATAGATAATAATGGAATTTTAAAGGAGTATTATTCAGTGGGACAACAAGGCACGTATAGGAAATTAATAACTAAGGCTAACAAATCAAAACAAACATTTAATCGTTTCTATTACCAAAACACATCGCTTATTGAAGATAATCATTGCGATTTTGATTTTACGCTTCTCCCTTTTCAAATAACAAGTGAATGTGTATGGGATACTTCAAAATATGATCCAAATTCATGGGGGGATAAATCCGATTCAGATATTGGAAATTGCGTAAGCCTCGTTTCACGCGTTAACAATGTTATGTCCACNGNTGAATATAATAATATATTTGACTTTAAANGAACAAATNAGGATNCAAAGNATATTATTTCCATAATTCAAGAATTCCTCAAGTCTGAGAGTTCTATTCTTAGGATAGATTTCTCCAATGTTAGTTTTGACTATCAAGTACGGGAGATTTTGGTTAATGCCATAGGCCAATATCTTCTGAATGAGGCCAGAATGGGGCAATATAAAGAGAACCCTTTAGTCGTGTTTATTGACGAAGCTCATCAATTTCTTAATAAAAGTATTTCAGATGAATATTTCACTGCCAAGCCTTTAAATGCTTTTGAAAAAATTTCCAAAGAGGCTAGAAAATATGGATTATTTCTATGTATTTCCACCCAAATGCCTAGAGATATACCTTTGGGAACTCTTAGTCAGATGGGAACATTCATTGTTCATCGTTTGATAAATGAACAAGATAAGAAAGCGGTAGAGGCAGCTGCTTCGACAGCCAATAAAAATAGCCTCGCGTTTCTACCATCTTTGGGAGAAGGCGAAGCATTGGTTATTGGTGTTGATTTTCCAATGCCATTGACATTAAAGATTGATATGCCATCATCTACACCTAATTCGCGAACACCAAAGCTAAAATCAAGAAAATGAAAAATATAAATTTTCGATTTGATATTCCAGCGGACAATCCGTGTAAATTTGACAAACTTAATAGACGTTCATCTATTGAGATGTTCTCACNGATTANTAATGGATTTCCGCAAGGTTGTGTATGCTCTATTAGTGCTCCTTGGGGAATGGGTAAGACACAATTTGTAAGAATGTTGCAAATTAAACTCAATCAAGATGGGTACAAAACATTCTTCTTCAATGCCTGGGAGNGTGACTATGCAGAAGATCCGATTACAGCGATANTTTCTGANATGTCAATTCCAAAGCAGAATAAGAACTTTTGGGGNCTTATGGGAAGAATCGTTATAGGGGTTGGTAAGGAATTAGGTAAAAGTGCTTTGCACGGGATTTCTGGACTCGATTTTGATTCTTCAGTTGAAGCATTAGCTGATTGGAGCAAGAAGAAGGTTGAAGACTATGAGAACCAAAAGACAACGATCCGACAATTTAAACAATTGTTATCTGAAGAAATTGCTTCAACTGCATCAGAATTACCAGTTATATTTTTTATTGATGAATTAGATAGGTGTAACCCATCATTTGCAGTCAGGACATTAGAGCGAATCAAACACATCTTCGATATTCCCAATATCGTCTTTGTATTATCAATTGACAAAAGTCAATTGGAAAATAGTATCTGTGGTTATTTCGGCAGTGATAAGTTTGATGCAAAAGAATATCTCAGACGTTTTATTGATATAGAATACCAACTTCCCGAACCATCATATGAAAGCTATATAGACTACATAGCACAAATTGTCAATATTGACCACGACTTGCGTATGGAAGGTAGCCTTGCGTACGATGATTTTAAGCGAATTCTCTCCTATCAGGCAGCAAGAAAACATCTAACACTTCGCCAGATAGAAAAGTTGCTTACACATGTGGCTATTATAACATCCTCATTCTCAACTGGGGCATTAATGGAATATATCGCATTCTTTGTCTATCTGGATTTTTATGAAAATGAAATTCTTGAAAAGATTGAGAATAAGCAGTATAAAGACGTTGTTGAGTTCCTGAATGATATAGAGACGTTATGTCCTAAGACAGACGATGATTATTCGTTCTTTATTGGAAAAATTTTAGGTTTATATGGTGACTATGTTGGTTGTTTAGACTTAAATCATCCAGAGAAATGGCTTCCTCAAAATAATCAGTATTTTTCGGAGGATGCAACTCTGCAACTTATTCCTGGAATGAAGCAGATTGTAAATGCAGACTACTCACATAAAATCAAATTAGAAGATATACTGAAACATATCCATTTATACTCACGTATTACCAAAGTTTAAATATGAAAATGTTACGACTGTTTCGACATGGGCGAGTACAAAACTTATCATAGCCTCTATAATTGTTAAACAAACAAGATTTTATGGCATACGAAGATAGATATAAGGAGTTTGAACAGTACCTTACTTTCGGAGAACCGGGAGTGGAGGAACGCGCACGTAATTGGTCGATGGCGATAGGGTTGCAGGATGTTGACCGTCTGAAACCGTCTGAATTTCTGTTAGAACAAGCTAAGGCTAATATTGAGGGGTCTCTTTCAAGTGAGGAGGTCGGTCAACGGCTGGAGGAGTATTATAGTCAGA
>WFLX010261403.1_pt1 | contig 15551 bp, 13 predicted proteins | sample 4967041 | NCBI WGS metagenome assembly WFLX01 (sample SAMN12857096, study PRJNA449069) | gut metagenome | isolation source: stool from male and female vole | host: Microtus ochrogaster | place: USA:Florida | collected 2017 | reverse complement strand
TATGGAAATAATTCTCCATGGACATATATTCAGGACGTTTAGAATATTCGCGATAAAACATATAGTTTCGACCAAATTGCTTGGCTAAATAGGACATCAAATTAGCGGATCCAGCACTCACGCCAATGGCCAAATCAAATTCCACGTTCGTTTCTAAGCAGGCATCCAAGACGCCTGTAGCATACATTCCGCGCATTCCCCCGCCAACATCAATAACCGCTGTTTTCATCTAAGATTCCTCCTTTTCTAGAGAGATATTTAAAAATCAAGCTTTTGGCTTGATGTTAATTTTTCCTATAGTTCATTAGTCTACTCTTTACATTTGGTTTAAAAAATAAGGCAAGTCTGAAAACGCTACGGCTTTTTCGTCAAATAAACAAAAAAAGAGAACTCACCTGAATTCTCTTAGTCCTTGCATNTCATTAAAAGTCACTTATTTTTCCATAGAAGGATGCTCAGTATATTCNGCATCGATGATATNCAACGAATCTATTTTTTTGGAAGGGGAATTGGGATGGGCGGNGAAGGATTTGGTATAAACACGAATAGTTGGANGACTTGTAAACAATATAAACGGCAAAAANAACAANAAGANCGTTAAAAACAAGCCAAAAAAAGGCAACAATAAAAAGATTCCCACAACGATTAAAGCTACTAAAAGCCACATAACAAATCCTCCTTTTTTAGATCGTAGACGATCTGAGTTGGATTATACCTTACCATTTTGTCATCAAAAAAATACCGATGTATTGTGTGAACTTTCATGGAATTTTCTGAAAAAAGAAATAAGGTTACTTTTAGTCAAAAAATGGTCATTTTTGGATTTTATCGTTCAAGTTGGCATTCTTGAAGCAACTTGGCTTGGACTTGGCCAGAAAACTTTTGGGATAAAAACGGATTGGGATCTTCTGAGAATAAAAAGGTAAACAAGGCTTGTTGCCCATAAGAAACTTGTAAATCCTCAACGCCTAACGTCCTTAAAGCCGCTTCAACCCGACCAGCCAGTCCATAATCAGTACTCAGTTCATAAAGACCGAGAAGTTGCGCTTCTAAAAACTCGGCTTCCTCTAAAGCTAAAGCTGTTGTGGAGGAATAAGCCCGTACTAAGCCGCCTTTACCGAGTAGAGTTCCGCCAAAATAGCGGATTACTACTGCGCCAATTTCATCGGCTTGATGGCCAAGAAGCACATCAAGCATTGGCCGTCCAGCTGTACCAGCGGGTTCGCCATCATCACTTGAATGAGTCGTGTTGCCAATTTTACAAGCCGAACAATAATGNGTAGCTTGGGGATACTCTTTTTTGAGTTTGGCAATAAAGGCCTTAAAATCCTCAATGGATTTAACACGGGTTAAAATCCCAATAAATCGGCTTTTTTTAATTTCTTGTTTGACTATTACATCTTCTTTTAAATACATTTTTTTATCTCCGAAAAAGGCGAGCCGAAAGGCCCGCCTATCAAGTTAAGCTAAATTTTCCANCACACCCATTAAAAGNGGNGTTTTNGTTTGNAGATCAAGTAAGACATAGAAAAAGGGACGATCGCAGACGATGCGAATAGACTCCTCTTCNCCAATAAAGGCNGTTTCATCCACCATAATTTCNGTAGCNGCTGCGGCTTTAGTNCCNTTNGCATCCACGATNATTTTGGTTTTTNGTAACACTTCACTAATGGCTANGTTTTNGCTATTGGTGNCAAGCTTAGAAAAATCCGCTTGTTCACTCGAAAAAGCATCCAGAAGACCAGCTTCTTGTANGGCATCATTGAGTTTTTTGGAATCNTCAAAGGAAAATTGTGGCAATCCCGCATCNACACTTCGCACTTGAGGACTAGCTAGNGCTTNTAATACTTTTTTTCCATCCGCTTTTTGGAGTACTTCATCCAAAGATTGATTCGCGTCTTGGGCAATGAAAAGCGCTAATCCATAGCGATCTTTTTCATAGGGCTTTAAAAACCCTTGTAAGCCTTCGACTTCAAAATAGGATGATTCTTCACTGTACATCATTTGAACTTGTGAGTCTGAGCCATCGGNGTTATGAAACGNTTGAGGCTGAATNGCACTTTCCTCATAGACTTTAAGCCATTGGGCTTCAAAAGCGAGAGCATTGATCAAAACCATCACGGTATCACCCGAAAGATTTTGCATCATCTCTTCAATTAACCCATTTGTATGGTTGGATACCCAGTCATTGATGTCTTTTACCGTGCTGGCATCAAAAGGCTTATCAAAGACTTGTGCTTCATAGGCTTGAGTAGCAATGGTATTAAACATCTCTTGCAAAGAGCCAATTCGATCGGGATCAAGCCAAATGGCATTAGCAAGTTGCAATTGCGCTTGGGGATTACTAGCCAAATCTTTTAAAAGGCTTGCACAAAAGCCATTCAAGCTGGCCAAAGGCATACCAAGAACCTCTTCCATTTGTGCAAGAGTTTGGCCATCAGCACCATTGGCCACTAAGCTAAGGGCAAAGAATGCGGAAAGTGGCGAAATAAGACTGTTTTCTTTTTCTTTAAATGTGTTTTGAAAGAGCGTCCAAGCAAATTGATTGTATCCTTCTCGTTCATTTGTTTCTAAGGCAACTGGTTGTGAACTTGAAGCGCTTTGTTTTGAACTGCTTTCGCTTTGCCCACATCCACAAAATAAGGCGGTGCAACAAAGAGCGCTAAGTAAAGAGCGAAATGGTTTCATATCTACCTATAAGGCCTCGACTTGAGGCGCTTTCCTTTCTTGTGGATTCATTGTAAAAGATGGTTACGGGCCAGTCTTTAAAAGTTTTCCAAAGTTTTTTCAATTTCTCTCTTATTTTTTTACGATTCCATGGTAACTAAGGAATTGACAGTCCCCATCAAAACTGGAATTAAGTGGTCAGTATCCAGTAAGAAATACACAAAAGGCCGATCACAAATCACCTCAGCTGGCTCTTCTTGGTCCAAAGCACCCATTGCCATCATTTGCACATCTGTAGCCGCGGCAGCTTTGGTTCCATTCAAATCCACTTCAATTTTGGCTTTTTGTTTAACCGCTCCAATATATAAAGGGGATTGAGCCATATTGGAGAAATTCGCATCGCTTTCAAAAGCTTGAACCATTCCCGCCTTTTGAAGGGCTTCTTTTAAATCCATAGATGTTTCCAAGCTAAATTGTGGAAGGCCCGTATGCACTTCATGATAGCTTGAGGCAAATAAGCTATTGATAAACTCTTGAGAATTTACTTTTTGGAGGGCTTCCTCTAAGGATTGATTTTCGTCTTGAGGCAATAACACCGCTAAAGCAAAGTGTCCTTCATCATACCCTTTAACAAAGCCTTTAAAGCCTTGATTTTCAAGATAGGCGTATTCAGTTTTGGTCATCATTTGCACTGAAGTGGTCGTTTGATCCGCGTTAGTAAAGTCCATAGNCGAGATATCCTCACTACTATAAGCACTTTGCCAAGCGGCTTCAAAAGCCAAAGCATTGATTAAGATCATGGCTACATCACTNGGTAAGGAATCNACCATATTTAAAATCATTTGATTGGTATGACTCGCTACCCAGGTATTGATTTTTTCTATGGAGCTTTCATTTAAAGGATCGATAAACAATTGGGCTGCATAGTCTTCAATCGCTACAGACTCAAAGGATTCCTGTAACCCTGTTAAACGTTCTTCGTTAAACCAGATACAATCTGCGAGTTGCATTTGGGCTTTAGGATCCTCCGCCCATTGAGCCAGAATGGTGGCACACAGTGCATTGCAATCTTCTATTGGCATTCCTAGCACGTTTTCCATTTGAGTTAGCGTTTCCTCACTGGCTCCATTGGCGGTTAAACCAAGGGCAAAAAAAGCCGAAAGAGGACTGATCAGCGAATTGTTTTGGGCTTCAAGGGTATTTTGAAAAAGTGTCCAAGAAAATTGGTCATAGCCCTTTTGTTGAATTAAAGTCAAAGTGGATAGAGTCTCGAGATCATCTTCTTGAATCGCTTCACTAGAAGAGGTGGAAGTGGTTGCACTAGAAANACTCGAAACACTTGCGCTTTGATTAGAAGCACTACAACCGCATAAAGCGGCACAACAAAGGAGACTCAACAAAGAATGAGAGGATTTCATATACAATAAGATTCCCAAGGAAGGGACTTTTCCTTTCTTTTATGGTCAAAAAAACGAACCTCTTTAAAATGAAAAAGACAAGGCTCAATAAAATAACCTCAAAGAAGTCATAAAGAATCAATAAATCTTTTTCTTTTTTTTTGTTACAGTGAAGATGATTCGTCTTCAGTGTAACAAAAAATTGAATACCGATGTTCGCTCTAGGTTAAGACATCTTTTTGCTGAAGATATTGTATGGTAAAACGCATATGGAAAATAAAATCTCACCCCAACAAGATACAAAAGATACGCCCAATCAAAATCAAGAAACGCATCAAGTCAATTCAATTCAAAAGCCACTTAGNCAAGAGCCTTCCCCCACTCCTTTAAACCAATCCTCTNACAAGTTAGACTCTTCGATTTTGGAAAATGAGCCTTTAAAAGAGACTTCTTCAAAAGCTCATATTAAAGTACTCGCTCAAGAGAATTTAANCCAACCGCAAGGATTTCAATTTGCCAAGGAAGCTCAAGAAGCAGGTCAAAAGCAAGAGAAGAGTCTTTCTTTTGACCAAAGCGAAAAAACATTTGGAGCAAGTTCTTTTAAGCCAAGTGTTTCGGCAGGCGCTTCGTATACCGGCTTAAAAATTTTAGGACTGTTTGGCATTGTCGTAGCCATTGGTATGGTCGTCTATTTTGCTTTGATGTTTTCCGATCAAATTACCCAAAATCAACAACAAGCCTCCATTCAAGCGATTTTGAGTGAAGCTCAAACATTAGCGGATCAAAATAATCCCCAAGGGGCGCTCACCACGATTGAAAAAGGGTTAGAAAAGCATCCAAATAATCAATCTTTATTAAAAAGCCAACGCGATTATGAAAATGAAGTAGAAATTTCCCAAATTCTTAAGCAAGCCAACGATCAAAGTGATCCTTCCCAAGCGCTAACGACTTTAGCTACTGGGCTAACTCTTTTTCCAGAGAGTACTTCTTTAAAAGAGGCTCAAGCGGCTTTGAAAAAAAGCCTAAAATCCGATGCGCTTGAAGCAGCTAAGCATTATGAAGAGGCCAAAAATTATCAAAAAGCGCTTGCCATCTTAGATGAAGCTATGGGCTTAATTGGTGAAGATAGCGATTTAGTCGCTCGTAAGCAACAGGATGCCCAAAAAGAACAAGAAAAAGTGAAAACTCAACAAGCTCAAAATCAGATCAAAGTGGCTACCCCTACGCCAACTCAACCCTCAGTAGCCAGTACGCCACCGGCATCCCCTACCCCTTCTGCGCCCCAAACTTCAACACCTCCCACTTCACCAGCTCAAAATGCCTTTGTCTTACCCAACAGTGCCACCCAAGCTTATTCTTATGAACAAGTGGCCCAAAGCGTGCATTCCCAAGCGGATTTAGAACTTGCTATTAATGAAATTTATGCACGAAAAGGACGAAGCTTTGATACTCCAAAATATAAAAGCTATTTTGAATCCCAAAGTTGGTATACCCCAATCTATTCCTCTTCCGCCTTCGATGCGCAGCGTGATACCCTTTTATCTCCCATTGAAATCCAAAATATCGAAACATTGGTGGCCTATGGACAAAATCAAGGATGGCGTTAAAAAAAGACTAGGTCTTCTGGACCTAGCCTTTTGTTTAAAGCCAGTTGGCTTTGGACTTTTTTAGTGAATTAGAATGGTTCCAACCCACGCAACTACAGAGGTTAAAATTAAGAAGACTGCTCCATAAGGAAGAACCATCTTTAAAAGCTTAGAGTCTTCTTTCAAGCCACCAACCGCTGAAAGAGCAATCGCAATGGATTGAGGCGATAACATTTTGCCGACCCCAATTCCAATGGCGTTTAAACCAACAACCCAATAAGGATCCATATTTAAGGCGGCAGCCGCATCGGCTTGTACTTGACCAAAGAGTACACCCGATGAAGTTCCACTACCCGTTACAAAGGTTCCTAAGCAACCAAGCCAAGGAGCAATAATTGGATAAAGACTACCCATCGCCGCAATCGCGAATTGAGCGATATCACTGATCATACCCGAATAAATCATAATTTTAGCTGCGGCTAAAACGGAAATCATGACCATAATGGAACCAGACATTTGTTTAAGCGTTGNTACAAACACCGATTTGAAGGTATCAAAGCTTGCCTTTTGAATCAGAGCNCCTAAAATCGCCGATAAGAAGATCCAGACACCAGGNGTATTGATCCAGGTAAAAGTTGTAGCNCTTTGATCGTTGACAAAGTAGACCTTNGAAGAAAATTGGGCTAAGAAATCATTGATCGGAGGAACCATTTTTGAAGTGCCAAGCAAGAAGACAAAGATAAATAGGAAAGGCGCAACGGCTACTAAGGCTTCTTTTAGAGTAATAGCCTGGGCTGTCTTTTCTTCCTTTTTTTCAAGCGTGGCATTGATTTGGTATTCAGGATCGGGTTTTACAAAGCGAGCCATCAAAATCGTGCAAGCTAAGGAACAAACCGAAGCAATGACCATAACCAGTTCAGCCCCTAAGGTATACGAAACCAAAAGCATAGGTAAAATAAAGGAAAGGCCCGAGACTAAGCAAATGCCAATCATGCCTTTTAAGGCTTTGGTTCCTTTACCAGTCAAAACAACCAAGACAAAAGGTACGATCAAAAAGAAGATCGCTGCTTGAATCGATTGCATAGTGGAAAGCGAAATGGTATTGGGATAACCAAGTAAGTTGGCTACGGTTACTGTAGGAATACCAATCGAACCCCAAGGAGTTGGAAAACCATTGGAGATCAAACACACTAGGCAGGAGAATAAAGGATTAAACCCCATGGCTAAAAGCATTCCAGCGGGAATGGCAATAGCGGTTCCAAATCCCGCCATTCCTTCCATAAAGCCACCAAAGCACCAAGCAACTAAAAGCACCAAAACGCGCTTATCGGAGGAAACGCTGGTTAATAAGGATTTGATGACATCCATACCACCCGTCGCGCACACTAAATTGTAGGTAAAGACGGCAGCGACAATGACAAGGACAATCGGCCAAAGCGCCATGGCTGCTCCTTCTACCGCGGCCATGCCAACAACGGTAGCGGGCGTTTTCCAATAGAGCAAGGCCTCAATCGCGGCGACAACTGCGGCGGCAATCGCCGCTTTCCAAGCAGGAAGCTTGAAACCCATCATCGCAATGATTAAACAAATGATGGGACAGAGCGCGAGAATAAAGCTAAGAAAATTCATAATCACTCTCCATTTCTTTTACTGAAATTATAAGCTGTGCGTCCCAAAATTCTGCCGTATTGCATGGAAAGGCGTCAAAGAAAAGGAATTTTAAAGAGAAAAGAAATCTCTTCCTTAGGTCAAATGATTCGTTTACTTTTTTTCATCGTTTCTTTCAAAAACGAAAGAAATAATGAAAAAAAGATCCTTTCAAAACGTATAAGCTCTTTTTAGGAGCCTGAAAGGATCTTTTTAGACTCCTTTTAAATAGAAAAAAAGTTTAACGCATATTGTATTCTGTCTTAAAGGCTTTTACAATCAAATTGAGAAAGAGTAGGTAAAGCGGTATAATTCAACCTACAAGACAAGGATCACGCCTGTCGTATTATTAGGGGGTGAGGGCACATGTTCATGGGAGGGTATGTGCACAACATCGACCGCAAGGGGCGGTTGATTATGCCCGCCAAGTTTCGCAGCGAACTTGGTGATCAAATCTTCATTACCCGTGGCTTAGACGGCTGTTTGAATGTTTATCCTCTTGAAGAATGGACGCGTCTTTTTATGCAATATTCCACATTGCCCCTCACCAATTCGGATGCCCGTATTTTTTTACGCATCTTTATGGCGAAAGCATGTGAAGTGGAACCGGACGCGCAAGGGCGGATCTTGATTCCGGCGTCTTTGATTCAAGAAGTCGGACTCGATAAAGAATGCCTCATTCTTGGCGTAGCCAATCATTTGGAAATTTGGCCGAAAAAAAAGTGGGATTCCGTACAAGAGGAAATGCTTCAAAGCTATGAAAAAGTCGCTCAAAATATTGGAATGCTGCTACCAGGAAAAGATCCAAACGGCTGAAGGAAAAAACACTTTGGCAGTCTTTACCAAGCCCTAAGGCAAGCAGGTACTTACAGGACCATTGTCTTAGGCTTTTTTTTCGGAGGGAAAAAGATCTTATGGAACACANCAGCGNTTTATTACCAGAATCTCTTGATNTACTTGCGATCAAAGAGGATGGAATTTATGTCGATTGCACCCTTGGACGTGGCGGCCATTCCAGTGAAATTTTAAAACGCATTCCCAAAGGGCATTTGTATGCCTTTGATTTGGATAAAGAAGCTATTGCACAAAGTGAAAAACGCTTAGAAGCTATTGGNTCTAATTTTACCTTGATCCATGCTCCTTTTGAGCAACTNGATGAACAACTCGATAAGCTTGGNGTAGGAAAAGTGGATGGTATTTTAATGGACCTTGNGGTATCATCCNNTNAATTNGATGATCCATCCCGCGGCTTTTCCTATCGGTATGATGCCAGATTGGATATGCGTATGAATCAAGAGCAAGATTTGGATGCTTGGTTTATTGTCAACCACTATTCCAAAGAAGAGCTTTTGCGTATTTTACGCGAATATGGCGAAGAATCCAATGCAGGGCGCATTGTCAATGGAATTTTAAAAGCTCGTGCCCAAAAGCCTATTGACACCACTTTTGAACTTGTCGAGGTCATTAAAAATTCTTTACCCGCAGCCATTTTAAAGAAAAAAGGCCATCCCGCTAAACAAACCTTTCAAGCTTTGCGCATGGAAGTCAACAAAGAATTGCCTCAATTGCAACAGGCTTTAGATCAAGGATTGGCTCGCTTAAAGCCACAGGGGCGTATGGCGATCATTACCTTTCACTCTTTAGAAGATCGCTTAGTGAAACAAGCCTTTGCTCAGGTCGCCTTGCCTAAAAAAGTCAATCGTCGTATGCCTATAGCCCAAAATGAAACCTTGAAGTATCGTTTGATCAATCGCAAACCCATTGTGGCAAGTACTCTTGAACTTGAAGAAAACCAACGCGCCCATAGCGCTAAACTGCGTGGGATTGAGCGTTTAGATGTTTAAAGGGCTTTGTTTTTAGAAAGGAGGTGGGCTTGCCAAAGGGTAAGTCCAATTTGGAATGCCTAGAAAAAAACAATCCAATAAATCCAACAAAAAAAGAGCATTCTTTTCCAAGCCGTATGCTCTAACCATTGTGGTGGCTATTGTCTTTGCCTTAGGGTATTTTAGTACATCTTTGATCCTTAGTTCCTACAGCAACAATCTTGCAGTGGAAAATCAAAAATTGGTGTATGACATTCAACAACGTCAATCCAATATTGAACAACTCAAAGGGGAAATCGCTCAGCTTCAAGAAAAAAGCCGAGTTCTGGGAATGTTAGAGGGACAAGTGTATGAAAATCCGAACAATGTATATTACTATGGTTCCTCATCCGATTCTTCAAGTCCTCAAGCGAGTTCTACGAGTAATTCGGATTCTTAAAGCAGATGGAAAGTCTTCTTTTTTCCGTATTGAAGCTTTCGTACTGCTTTTTTTTGTTGTAAAGTGATTACACAGCTTTTTTTCACAAGTTATCAAAAAAAGCTGAAACGAAATAGAAAAGAAATAATAAAAATATTAAGGAAGAAAGGAGAGGAAAAATGTCNAAAAAATCCAACAAAAAACGATCNCCTTCCAAAACCTCTAAAAAAGACATTTCGATTGATAAAAAATCCAATCGTAATATCCTTTCGGTCAGTATCGTTTTTATTTGTTGCATGGCACTCGCCATTTTTTCGATTTGTTACACCATGTTTACTCAAAAACATTTGTGGACTGGTCATACCGCACTGACTTCGGTCATTCGTGACTCGGTACAAACCAAAGTGATTGATGGCGTACGGGGTGAAATTTTAGACAGTTCTGGCCAAGTCATTGCTCGTCAAACAGTAGCCTATACCTTAGCGGCTAACTTTGATACTCGTACCGAAGAAGAAAAAGAACAAGAAGACCTCATCATCCAAAAACAACGCCAAGATGTATTGGATCAAGCTCAAGAAGCAGGGCGAACGGAACAAGTCGAAGCGGCCTTACGCGTAGCGGATGAAGCCAATGCGGATGACTATGTAGAAGATCCTGTAGCGTTTGCGGCGGCCTTAAAATCCGTACTAGGCGATACCATTAACGAAGAAGAAATCGTGGCTTTAGTAAAAAATGGCCAAGAAAAAGGATATAGCCAAATTGAATTGGGGCTTGGGACTAAGCGCATTGATCGTGAAGTCAAAGAGAAATTAGAAGCCATGAAAATTCCTGGTTTATCTTTTATTGAAACGACCAAACGCGAATACCCCACGACGCCTTTTTCTTCGCACATGATTGGCTTTGCGGCTTATGATGATGAAACAGGACGCATTAGTGGAAAATTAGGCTTGGAAAAAACGATGGATTCCTATCTAGGAGCTGAAGATGGTTATGAACGCTATCGTTCCACGAAACTTGACCAAGAGCTTTCTGGCGGTAAAGAGATATTGCAGGAGGCTACTCGTGGCGATACGGTGAAGTTGACCATTGATGCAGGGTTGCAACAAACAGTGGAAGAAAACATGAAGGAAACCATGAAGTCCTCGAAAGCCAATACGGCTTGGTGCTTAGTTATGGATCCAGAAACAGGCAAAATTTTGGCTTGGGCTTCCTATCCAACCTTTGACCAAAATGTTCATTTGGTCATTCCTTCTTATAATGACAATATCTCAGAATACTTAGTGGAACCAGGTTCGGTAGTTAAACCGCTTTATTATGCCATGGCCATTGATGCCGGCGTGTATCCTTGGAATGAAAAATATCGTGCGGGAGAATTTTACTACACCGTAGATCCATACAGTGGTCAAATTACGCGGGTGGCCTCGCAAGATCAAACGGATTATCCACCCATTATGGATGCCTTGGGAAATGACTATGGAATTTTGACGTATGCCGAAGGTCTTGCTCATTCGTCAAACATTGCTCTTTGTGAACTGCTTTCTCGCTATTTAAACAAATCCGATGTCGCACGCTATGTGGATGATTTTGATTTGTTTGAAGACACCAACATTCCCTTTGTCAATGAGATTGCCGGAAAATTGAACATTGATCAGGCCACAGACTACATGTCGAGTGGATTTGGACAGGGGTCTTCTTTAACGATGTTGGCTTTGGCTAAAGCGTACACCGCCATTTTTAATGATGGAAAAATGATGCAGCCTTATGTAGTGGAATCCATTACCGNTGGAACCACAGGAGAAGTCATTCANCAATTTGAACCCCAAGTGGTCGGGACCCCTATTAAAGCGGAAACGGCTCGCCAAACCATCGATTTGATGTGTGGCGTTATGGCTGAGGGCATGACAGGTGAGCGCTTCGCCATTGAGGGTGTGGACATGGCTCTTAAAACGGGTACAGGTGAAATTTATAACCCAGAGACAGGAACATATGATAAAACCAACTATACGTCTACCGTTTTAGCCGCCGCTCCAGCGGACGATCCAAAAGTTATCGTGCTTTGGGGAATGCAAGGAAAAAACTATTTGAATTACTCACCTGATCCCTTTAAAAACATCATGCAAGCCGCTTTACAAACGGCTAACGTAAACATGAGTACCGATATGGTCAATAACGCCACGACGTATCAAGAATGGACATCGAGTTCGATGCCTTCTTTGATTAGCCATTCTTTAGCCTATGCGAACCAAATGTTAGCGGACACTTCAGTGAAAATGGTTGTGATCGGCAATGGCGATACCGTAGTGAACCAATTTCCTGCTGCGGGAACGGCAATTAATGCCAATGATAAAGTGATGATCTTAACCAATGGATCACAATGGACCATGCCCGATTTAATCGGTTGGACTCGAAAAGATTTAACCGCCTTTGCTCAATTGACTGGACTCAATATTACCTTTACTGGTTCGGGTCGCACCATTGCGCAAAGCATTCCAGTGGATAGCGAAATAGAACAAGGCATGGAATTAACCGTACAGCTCGAATAATCAACAAGCCTCATTTTTTGAGGCTTTTTTTATGATTTAGAAAAGCCCAAATCCTTTTTAGGATTTTTTCCTTTTTCCCTTAGGATACGTTTCGAAACGACATGAGGCGATCATGCTAAAATTTTAGAAGAACCTTACGCCTTTTAAAGAGAAAGGCAACCTTTAGAAAGGGGAAGAAGCCTGAAAAGGGCCTCGAACACAATGTCTAAATCCAAAACCACCTTGCATTTTCAATCTCTACAAGAGATGAGTTCTTTAAAAAAGATTGTTATGATGATTGGCTTTCTTTTGATTTCAATTCTTTCCGTTTTTATGTTGGCCTTTAATAGAACTTGGTCCTGGTTTGCAATTATTTCGTTTCTTCTTAGCTTTCTAGGCTTCTTTTTGTGTTTCTTTGGTCTGGTCTTTTGTCATCCGGCTATGACTTCAACTGTTAAAGTGAACTCCTCTGCCGTCAAGCCACCTTTACCTAAAATAAAGCAAGCGCCAGCTCCAGCTTATCAAGCGTTATTGGATACTCTTCAGGAAAACATTCAAAATGTACAAACGCGTCAACAGGAAGTGGAAACACTCATTGATGAGTCTTTTGAGGGGTCTTTAATTTCGAGTTCTCGCTATAAACAAGTGATGCAAAATGCCCAAGATGTCTTGGAAAAAAATTATCAGAATGCCTATCAAGCTGTTTCTTTATTCGGTTCTTCTGCTCCAACTCCAGAACGATTAGCTATTTTGGAAAACTATGTTCATGATTCCGATGAAGTGACCAAAAAAATCGATCGAGTGATCGATGAACTTTTAAAGCTCCGTCAATCCTACACATTCGAATCGGGGGATGAACTCGATCGCCGTTTAGAAGAACTCGCCGATACAACCGTATATTACCGTTAAAGGAATTTTGGAAAGGATGTTGGTATGAAACAAACTGCTCAACAAACCCCACCCCCTATTAAACAAGATCAACAAAATTCATCTTTTTCTCTTCCCTTGGCTCAAAAATCCTCTTGGCTTTCTCGTCAAAAGCCCGGTATTTTGATGACTCTGGCCGCACTTTTTTTCACACCTAGTGTAATTGGCATGGTTGGCGATCTGATTTCCAATCGAATTTCGACTAGCCCAGGAATTATTGAAGAAACCACCTGGGGCTGGCTAGAAAGTGGAAGTGGAAATCTTTCTATCGAACAAGTGGGTTCGACGGTACTCATTCAAGATGAAGCCATTACTACGTTTCACATTCAAAAAGCCAATCCAGCCTATCGCTCTTATGTGGAATTGGAAGTTGAAACGACCAATCTGACCAATGATGATGAAGTGAACGATTGGCCAATGGTAGGTGCCATGGGATTTGAATGTTCGGAAATTTGGGTTAGCTCGGTCGCTCATTTTTATTACGATCCCCCTCAATCTGTTGAAGACATCCATGTGGAAACGGATTTAACAGAAGAGTATTCCGATTATATTGGAAACTATTTTTACGATGAAAATAACGAACAAAGTTATGAAACGTTGCTCAATCGCTACAAAGAAGAATTTCCTAGTGATTATGCTACTATTCAAATAGATTCCACAGGAATGGAGACTCAAAGTGGAATTGTCACTTATACTGTAACTAATCCAGAGGGGGTACAGGATTACGATACNTTATATGGATCCGTAAATATTGTGTTTAAAAAAGATGGACAAGTCGTCTTTGGTGCTGTNGATCACTANTCTACCTCTTCCAATGTGCGCTCTAAATCCTNTGCTTATTCTCCGGATGTGCAAATTCCTTCTTATGATGACGTTGAAATCATTAATATGCATAGTTAAATATAAGGATCCTTTAAANGAAAGTTTGGCCNAGCCCCTTGTAACTTCCACAGAAATACAAACCCAATTNATGGGATCGAACTCTTTTTAAGGGAANTAAAAANGAGAAATTTTATGGCTCAAAATGAAAAAAAGTCTACTCCTACTAAAACTACAACAAGAAAGAAGAAAGAAAAGGCAGTTTCTTCTAAGTTAGTGATTCAAATTGTGGAATCTATGCTTTCTACAGCCAGTGTCGCTTTTGATAATTCCCCCTCTAGGGAAGAACGATTCATGTTAAGGAAGATTCTTGCTCCCTATCCAGAATTAAANGGGCGAATAACTGAAATGATTAATTTTCCTTTAAAAGAGGGATTGATGGATTTTGTAATTACTTCAAAAGCATACGCCTTTGTCGCTCATCTTGAGAACAATCGGAATATTGTCTTACCACTGGTAATTGATTCAGAAAATCCAAACGAAACTTTTCTCCGTGCTTTGCAATGGCTGTCCCAATTTTTAAAAAATGAGGTTCATCTTCTTACTATTCACTATAACCAACAAACTCTCCATATTTTCTCCAATCCCGAAGACATTTATCTCACTCTAAATGGAACTTCTCGTGAAGATCTTAAATCCATTTCTCTTTGGGACTTGATCGAACCTGAGGCGGATCACGTAGTTGACCTTCAAGCTACACAGTTTGAAGTCCTCAAAACGTATTNTCCAGAATTTATCGCTTACGNAAAAGCTCGAAATGATGTAGACAATTTTATGGGTTTTTTAATGAATCTAATGGATGAAGATGACAATGATTTAGAGGATTGGGATGAGGACTTGGAGGAGGAAACCGAAATACTTCCTCGCTTTGTTATAAATGACCCTAGATCCTCAAAACAAGATNCCAAAGAAAAAAATTTGGANTCCTTGTTNGATCGCATTGAAGAGGGAAGTCGTAAAAAGGGAAGAACGAAAAAGAACCCAAAAATCATAGACGTAGAAGTAGAAGATTCTTCTGATTCTTCAAATAAGACCAAATAAAATTTCCCCGCCTAGGCGGGGATTTTTCGTTTTTATTAAAAAAACCAATGGTGAATCTTTAAGGACATTCTTCTAAAGATTCACCATTAGTTTATTTTTTTTCTTCGATGGCTTCAATGGCTTCAATTACGGCTTTACGAAATCCTGCTTTTTCCAAGGCCACAATTCCTTTAATAGTGGTACCTCCAGGAGAACAAATTTCATTTTTAAAAATAGCGGGTTCACGATCCTCTTGACTGAGCATAGCACCTGCTCCATAAATAGCGCGAGCCGCTAAGCGCTGCGCTACAGGACGGCTTAGACCATACTTCACACCAGCATCGGCTAGAGCTTCGGCATATAAGCCTAAAAAGGCTGGAGAGCAACCACTAATGGTTCCAGCAATACCAAATAAAGAGGATTCCACCGATTCAATAAGAGCGAGGGGCGCAAAGAGTTCGTGAAAAGTCGCTTCATCCTGAGCATCCATAGAATGATTTTTTTCTACAATCGCAATGCCAGCACAAACCGCCATCGCTGTATTGGGCATAATGGAAACATGATGAACAAAAGGAATCAACGTTTGAAGTATTTTATAGTTGATTCCAGCGGCCAGACAAATCACAAACTTATGATGAAGTTCCTGCGAAATGGAATCCAATACC
>WFLX010253651.1_pt1 | contig 15553 bp, 7 predicted proteins | sample 4967041 | NCBI WGS metagenome assembly WFLX01 (sample SAMN12857096, study PRJNA449069) | gut metagenome | isolation source: stool from male and female vole | host: Microtus ochrogaster | place: USA:Florida | collected 2017 | reverse complement strand
CGGGGGAATCGTCTTGAAGCCGATAATCAAAGAGGTACTCCTCCCTCACGGTGTAAAATAGCGGATTAGTGTCCCAAAGACAGTCGATGAAATTGTCATCGTCACTACCGCCGGGTTTCAGCAGGGTGTTTCGGAACAAAATAGGCATCCCTGCGATATCTTTGGGTGAAATCATGCTGCCGAGCCCGTAGAGAATCGAATTGTCGACGGTGGCAGCTACGTCATCTCCGGCGAAAGTTATCATCGCTCCGGTTATACCTGCGAAAAGGTAATAGTTGGAGAACGTGCAGTTGAGGAACTGATGGTTTCCTCCGTGAAGGTAGACAACGCCTGCCGGAGCCTCGGCAAATTCACACCCTACGGCTTTTACCGGAGCATGACGGGAGGAGAGGACCGTGGACTTGGTGTTGCGGATAATGCAGTTGACGAGCGACAGCGCCGTCAATCCCTCGGGAATAGAGTCAAGAACCACTCCGGTTGAAGAGTTGCGTATCGATGTGTGGGACATGGCGTTGTTGCGCGACGAGCTATAGAATCTCAACCCGTCCCATTGTCCTGACATAAGCTCGTAGGGAATACCGCCAACGACATTTCCCGTCCTGTCGCCTGTGAAATTGATCGGCTTCTCCGGGGTTCCTTCGGTCACGAGAGTGCCTCTCACTCTCAGCGATGCTTTGTCGTGGAAGTGGAGGGTGGCTCCGGCATCGATTGTGAGAGTGACATCAGGAGCCACTACCAGGCTGTCGGTAATGAGGTAGGGGCGGTCGGCGGTGAAGCGAGTATCGGCTGTGATTGTTTCTCCGTTAAGGCGGTTCACGTCTCTGCCTGAGATATTGATGACTACGGTCGATGTTACTCCGTTGACGATGAAGTCGAGGGGAGAATTGATAACCCTCGGAGCGTCAAACCCGTTTTCAGGAACGGTCGCTTCCACAAGAACAAATATGGAGTCTTTGGCTCGGATCTCCACGTTGTTGAACTCTTTTCCGGAAACACCGTCGACATTTACACGGAAATATTCTCCCGTCGAGCTGTCGCGAAACTTGATGTTGCTGATGACGATCCCTTNTGANNTGCGGTTATANACTATGAAACTCCGTGTAGGTGTCCCNTNAGCNGTGAAAACCTCGCCTATGCGGAGGGTGTCGGTCGAATATTCGGGCTGATGTGACGGGGAGTTTGAAAAGCCGTCCTCTATACAGCCCGTAAGAAATATTAAAACGGCGATGATGCCGGTAAGAAAAAATCGGTGCATAAAATTAGGAGATTAACTACGCTATAAAACGTAATTAATCCCCTGTTTATTGTGGCTGAACGCTCGTTTATCAGAGCATGATGAACAGGTTGTCGACCATGTTTTTCAACTCGCTCTTCAGCTTGTTGGCGTTCACGGGTTTTGACACGTATCCGTTGAAGCCGTTCTCCATGATTCGCTCTTTGTCGGAAGCGAAAGCGTAGGCGGTTACGGCTGTGATGGGCACTGTGCGCGACAGTTTTCTGATTTCACGTGTAGCCTCATATCCGTCCATGTTAGGCATGTTGATATCCATGATTATCATGTCGGGATTGTGCTGCTTGAACAGTTCCACCGCTTCTACACCGTCCCATGCGTGGATGAGGTTGTAGTCGTTTGACAGAATTGTTTCAAACAACAGGTAGTTGCTCTCGTTGTCCTCAGCGATGAGAAGTGTGAGTTTCTTCTTTTCAATCTTCTCTTTCTGTACCGGTTCGGCTTTTTGGGCGGCAAATTTTTCCGCTTTAACTTCTTTGAACGGTATTGTGAACCAGAAGGTCGAGCCGAATCCGAGTCCGGGAGATTCTACACCGATTCTGCCGCCCATCTTTTCGATGATGCTTTGGCTTATCGACAATCCAAGTCCTGAACCGGGAGCGAAATCGTTCAGTTTTGTGAAGCGCTGGAACACGCTGTCTTGCTTCTCGGGCGAAATTCCGATACCGGTGTCGCGCACGAAGAAGTAAATTTCGGGTCCGCGCAGTTCATAACCGAATGTGATGCTGCCGCGTTCGGTGAATTTTGTGGCGTTGGTTAGCATGTTGATCAACACCTGCGACAAGCGGTTGCGTTCCGTTTCCACGATACATTCGGCGGCTCCGAGAGTGTAATTGAGCATAACCCCCGGTTTTACTCGCATCTTGACCGTGTTCTCGATGTTCTTTATCAGTTCGTTCAAGTCGGTGGGGTGGTAAATGAATTCAAGCGTGTTGGCTTCCACCTTTGCGATGTCGAGAATGTCGCTGATCAACTGAAGCAGCAACTGGTTGTTGTTCTCGATGATATCCATGAACTTTTCTTTCTTTGAGGGATCGTCGGTTTGAGCGAGCAGATTTGAGAATCCAACGATTGCATTAAGCGGAGTGCGGATTTCGTGGCTCATGTTGGCAAGGAATGCTGATTTCAATCTGTCGCTTTCAGTTGCATGTTCTTTTGCGATGAGAATTGAATTTTCCTGCTTTTTACGCTCGGTGATGATGAGCAACGAACCTGTCAAAGATATAGGATTTCCCCCTTCGTCATACTGGTCGATTGTTGCGTTGATTTCAACCCAATCGGTGTGGGTCATGCCATCTTTGTTGACAACATAACGGAACTCATGCTTAACGAACTTCTTGCGCTTTTCAATCAAGTCCTGATAGCATTGGCGCACTCCGGCAAGATCATCGGGATGGATGCGCTGGAAGTATTCGTTTGAGTCGATCATTGTGACGCTGCGGTCTTTCAAATCGAAGCTTTCGTTGCCAAACAGTTTATTTGTAGTTTTTGCCTCGCAGTAAATTCTTTGCGCCTTTATGTCCCACTGCCATGGAATGATGTGAGCCACGTTAAGGGTCATGGCGAGCTGCTTGCGTGATTCGCGCAGTTCGGCTTCGGCGCGGCGTATCTTGGTGTTGTTGATACCGAAGGCTTGTACCGTTCCCGGATCATTGCCGGGGGTTATGACGAAATCGTAATATGAGTCGTTGTCCTTGAAATGAAGTGGCAATGTTACAGATTTTCCTTCAGTAACAACCGATTTTATCAAAGAACGATGAGATTCGTTGTTAAGGATTGTGTGACCGCTTTCAATGGGGATTATGGCTTCGAAAATCGCATTGGTTTGCAGATAGTTGATGTCGGTCACGTCTCCGTTGGCGTCAAGATGCACTTTGCCGCTGGCAAATGCTATAGGCATGTTTCTAAGAAGTGTTTCCTGGTTTTTATAGAACTTGTTGCGTGCTTTCTGCATATAAGAGTTCACCAAGATGAACACGATCAGAGCGAGAATAATGAAGCTTGCAAGAGCAATGAGCCAGATGTAGTCTTTTAAAGAACGCTNCGTGCGATTGATGAATAAAGTGTCGGCGGNGCAGTCTTTANCTTTATATCCGTCAGCAAGTAATTGCGGATAGTTAACCACANTGTTGANGTCGGNGGGGAATTCCGGGTAAAAGAATGGATGGTTGGCAAGATTGCCTGTTTCCACCATCTTCTGAACTGCGTCAATGACAGCTCTTTCGGTCTTTTCCTTGTTGGGGTAGTAACCACCGATTACACCCGAAGTCAAGTATGCTTCGCGCAGAGCGTAGACGGCATGTTTCGCCTGGCTGATTGATTTATAGTCACCCATAACGAGGGTAGGGCGCCCGTTGGCGTCGGTCTCTGCNTAGAACCATGAGGAGAACAGGAATCCCATCNTCTTGTNTTCGCTCATAAGATAGTCGATGAGATGGCGTGAGTTTGATGCCTTTCCCACAAGCCATTCGTAAGAGATGCCGGGATAGTGAGACTGGATATAAGAGCGGATGCTGCGGTTCAAATTACGGTTTTCCCACAACTCGTCGGCGGCAAAGACGATTTTGTCAAGATGCGGGTTCATGTAAATCATGAGGTCGATAGTCTCGCGGAACATGATTGGCGACTCCACATAGCTCATGTTGTAGTGGAATTTCTCGCGCATTTCTGACAATGTAGTCAATTCATCATCGGTGTCGATACCATGTGAGCCGGTGAAGTAGTATTCAGGAGATCCTATTTTGTCATTGTTTCCAATCAGCAACATAGGAATCGATCCCCATTTTTCAACTATGCGGTCGATCATGGTGAAAGCGGGGTCTCCGATTAACACGATTCCGTCTGGAGTGTTAGGACCGACAGAATTGATAATGCCGGTGGTGGTGCGCTGATAAATTGTGTCATTGGTTATGAACGTGCTGTTCATGTTGGTGACGGTCGCAGTGTATTTGCCTGACACTCCGCCTTCGGTGAGAATTTGGGCAATAAAGCTTTGGCTCCATGGCGCCATTTCATTAAGGGCGTTTATGACAAGCAGTTGCTTCCTGTTGCCGTCATTAGCGCCGTTTTGCGCGTTAACGCGTATAGGAGCGATAAAATAGATAATCAAAATGAGGCATTTTATAAAAGTGCCTATTCTTAAATATTCCATAAGCTATAGCTTTGCAAGTGTTTTTGGAGTTGATTGGTATTATGGGTTCAAAATTACACAATTATTATGAATTCCGCAAAATTTTATGCTTTATTCCGAATGTGCGTTAAAATGCATAATGCCGTGATTTTCATTGTGATTAGTGAATTGGTGTGATTTTAATGATAAAAAAAGCGTGCGATTTTTTTTCGCACGCTTTTGATAAGATTCACAAGTTTCTGTGTGGTGGATTATTTTTTAGTCAGCTTGAATACCTGGATACCGTCTTCGCCGAATGCTACGTAAATCTTGCCGTCGTGGAGCGCGATGTAGTTAGCTGATTTCTGTGAAGCGGCGTGGTAGTGAGTTACTTCGCTGAGGTCGCTCTTGTTGAGGACGAACACGAAGCTTCCCATTGCTGCGTAAACATAGTTCTCGTCGATAGCCATGCCGTTGGCGGGAACTTTGCCGTTGGCTCCTGCATGGAATTCCTTGCCGTCGTTGAGGCGAACAAGACCGCCCTTGCCAAGGCAAGCGTAGATGTTGTCACCGTCGATAGCGACTACGTTCTTTCCGTCAACCGGAGAGATAACGCCTGCTGTGTAGCTCTGAAGCACGGTGGTGAACATGTTGTCGTTAGCGTCATAAACCTTAACGGTAGACGGTGACGATACATTGTCGTAGGTGTCAAGAGAAAGGATAGCTGCCTTTCCGTTGGCGATTGCGATGTGCTTAGAAGAACCGGTAGTGTTCTGGAATGNACNNTTANCCNTTGAGAAGTCAAGNTTGNGTGAGCCGTATCCGCGGTNGGTGTTGACGTAGTAGAGGTCGCCCTGACGGATTACGCAGTTGCCGTCGCCGGCGNTTTTGTAACCTGCCTTGATTTCGCCTTCTTTACCTGCCTGAGTGAGAACGTCGTCGGTTGTGAGTTCCTTAACTCGGAAGTCGCTGCGAACGGTTTCGCTTGCTTCGAAGTTAACGGGGAGTGAACCGATGAACGCGCCTTTTGAAGCGTGGTTTCCGACAGTGATGATATTGCCGTTGTCAACAATAAGGTGGTTGAAGTCGTAGTCGGGAGAAATCATGTAAGAGTTGAGGTTAAGAGCTTCGCCCTTATCTTCGATAACTTCGATACAACCCTTCTGTCCTTGTCCGCGGAGGTGATAAGAAGCGTAAGCCTTGTTTCCTGCGAAAGTGATGCAGGTAGCTGAAATCACACCGTGATCGTGGTCGGGTTCGAGGGGATCGATATCAGTGATTTTCTCAATAACAATCTGAGGTTCCGGATCGGGAGTGGGCTCGGGAGTGCCTTCGGGATAAGCGCCGTGGCAACCTGCAGCGGGAACGTATGCTACGCGGTTGTCGTTGCTAACCTGGAACTCGAAATCGTTAACCGCTTTTTTCTCGGTGTTTAGATAAGCCTCAGTGATGTCAAGAGCAACTTCGGGAGCGAAAATCTGCTTAGGCCAGGTGAGGTTGTTGGTGACGAACTTTCTTGCAGCTGCTACTGCGTTGTCGCCGTCAACAGTCAAGCGGGTTTCACCGCCGGTGATGCTCAACTCGTCAGCGTCAACAAGACCGTTGTTGTCAAGGATGATGTTACCCTTGTTCATTGTGATGTTTGCCGCTTTGAAATATGAAGCCTTCATTGTGCCTTCGCCGTTGAAAGTGATTTTGTCAGCGATGAAAGCGCATGCGATAGTGTTACCGTTCAAACGAACTTCGTCGGCGATGATTGAACCCTTGCTGTAGAATTCGGCTTTGTCGTTTACGCCGAATACGCCACATTCAGTAATATCAACTGCTGAGTATACTTTGGCATTGTCGCCTACAGTCACATCGCCTGCGATGGTTCCGTAGTTATATACGGTCACGCCGGGATTGATTGCAGAGGGGAAGGTGAGTTTACCGCCGGGCAATACGTAGAATGTATTTTCATTCTGAGCGTTCATCCAAGGCATTGCGAGCTCGCCTTGTACATAGATGGTGACGTTTCCGTTCATGTTAAGACCGTCGGTCATCTTGTCGCCGGCTTTGATGTAATATGCTCCGGCTTCAGGAGTTCCCCAATGGTAATTGGGCTTGCCGCCCCATTCGTCTTTTTCGTTGAGGTCTTTTGCGTCAGCCGGAATTGCAGGGCATTCAGGCATGTCAAACGATGCAGTTGCGTCAGCGCGTGAGCCGGCAGCGACGTAGTTGATGATACGTGATGCATCGCTTTTCTTCACTGTGTAGGATTCGGTGCTGAGTTCCGGTTGGGGAACATCGTCATTCTTGCCGGGCTCGTTGTCAGAGCTACAACCGGTAAGGTAAAATAGGCTCATGGAGGTCGCTACGACAGCCATGATGTTGCGATTGAATCGCAAGTTAAAAAGATTCCTATTCATGGTTAGTAAATAATATAAGTCTGAATGTTAGATTGAATGATGCAATAATGATGCAGTTATTCTATATATGTTTCGGCAAAGATAGCTATTTTGGCGGTATAAAACAAATTTTTTAACAAATAAAAAGCTATGAATGAGGAATGTTGAAATCGTTCACATGCCAGCTTATCATCTTTTAACTATAATCTGTCGTCGACCTCCTGCCGATTCACTGCTCCCATTACATCAAATGAGGCGCAAGGATCAGCCATCAATGACTTAATGTCATAGTTGGACAGAGCGGAGTGTGCCACGCAAAAGACCACGGCGTCATATTTTTTGCCGGAAATTTCGTTCCAGTCCGAGGTTACTTTGACAGCGTGGCTTTTTAGCACTTTGTCAGGTTCCACATTGGGGTCGAAGACATCGATATTGGCAGTGAAATCCGAAACTTCATTGTAGATGTCATACACCTTTGTGTTGCGGGTGTCGTTGCAGTCGGCTTTGAACGTGAAGCCCACGAGCAGCACTCGTGAATCCTTCACCGGGATTCCTTTAGCGTTCATAATCCGCCTTAGACGGGAAACGATGTGCGATGCCATCCCTTCGTTTCGTTGGCGCGCCGACACCATGACCAGTGGGTCTATTCCGCATTCGCGAGCCTTATTGATAAGGTAATAAGGNTCNACNCTGATACAGTGNCCTCCCACGAGCCCCGGGGTGTATCTGCCGAAGTTCCATTTAGTCGCCGCCGCGTCGATTACCTCGCGGGTGTCGATGCCGATAGCGTCGAAAAGGATTGCCACCTCATTCATGAGCGCGATGTTCACATCTCTCTGGGTGTTTTCAAGAATCTTTGCCGCCTCGGCGACTTTTATGGATGACACGGGGCAAGTTCCTGCTTCAAGAACCGAGCCATAAATGCGGTCTACGAACCGAGCGGCTTCGGGGGTTGAGCCCGACGTTATTTTGCATATTTTCTCTACGGTGTGTATTGAGTTGCCCGGATTGACGCGCTCAGGCGAGTAGCCCACGAAGAAATCACGGTTGAATGTCAAGCCTGAAGCCTCCTCAAGCGCGGGAACACAGACATCCTCCGTTGCTCCGGGGTTTACGGTTGACTCATAGATGACGACATCGCCGGGTTTCAAAACTTCAGCCACTAATTCCGAAGCGCCGAGCAGCGGGGTGAAATCGGGCAGAAAATCGTCGCCCACAGGAGTGGGGACAGAGACGACAAACACGTTGCACTGAGCGAGATCCGAAATTGAAGAAGTGAACTTAAGCCCGTTGCTTATCGCTTTCTTAAGTGTCACCTTGTCGCACTGTTCTTTGCAGTCGGTCCCATCAGTTAGAGCGGCAACTCTCGCTTCGTCGATGTCAAGACCGGTCACTTGAAATTTTTTTGCGAACAGACACGCAAGCGGCAGTCCCACATATCCGAGCCCTATCACTCCGATGACAGGGTGTTCGGGCAAGGACGCGACTTCCGGAGCGTCTTTTTGTTCTTCAATGGGGTCAAGTTGTTGCTGTAGCATTTAAGGTGTATATTAATTTATGGTGATAATAAAAGTTATATTCCTTCGATGCGGGCGACATTGGATGTCTTTTTGGGGTTCCAACTGTCTTTGTAGGATGAGAAGAAGAAAAATTCCATCGTGTGGGCGATGAGGCGGGTGATTCGCAGGAAGTATCCGTGATAGAACGTCAGCACGAAAACGTAGGGGAAAAGTTTGAACTCTTCGCGAGGACGTTCAGTCACTATCAGCATAACGACGAATGCGACGACGGCAAACGCAATGCGGATGAGATATCCTATTATTATGATTTCCCAGAATCGGTCCACATTCATGAACACCAGCATAATGATGTAGAAGCACCACACATAGTTGAGCCAGCAGTCGTATATGATGTTCTCCATGTTGGACATCATATTAAGAAAGTTGAAGTTGCGGTTGCTCCAAAGGATATCGCGGTGCTTGCGGATGCGGAATCTGACGAGCGATTTTGACCAACGGAGACGTTGTTTGAACAGACGCTTCCATGACGTGGGCACGTTGGTCATGCACACGGCGTTGTTGGCAAACCACACTTTGTAGCCGGCTTTCCTGATTTTCTGCGTGATGTCTCCGTCAAGTCCCGGACCGATATCCCAGTAACCGATCTGTTTCAGCGTTTCGACTTCAAATGCGCCAAACGCGCCTGATATAATATGGTATATGCCGAGCATGTTGGTGCCCATTCGTCCCACCATGATGGTCTTGAGATATTCCAGCGCCTGTACCGACGAGCAGAGCGAGTCGTGGGCGTTTCGTACTTTCACGCAGCCGCCCACGCCCTTGATGTTGCGGTCAAAATAGAATGGCAGCAAAATTTTTTCGATGGCGTCGCGGTCAAGCGAGCTGTCGGCGTCAAGGTGGATGATGTATTTTCCTGAGGCATGGGAGGCGGCATAGTTTGCCGCGCTGGCTTTGCCACCGCCTATTCTCATGCGGAAGAACTTGGTGATGAAACCGGCGCGTTGGAGATCCTTGCAAATGAGCGGGGTGGTGTCGTCGCTACCGTCGTCGACGATGATTATTTCAAAGTTCTGATAGGTTTGCTCGCGGAGCGACTTGACTAATTTATATATGTGTTTCCCTTCGTTTTTTCCTGGAGCGAGGATTGACACGAGCGGTCTTTCGATGAAAAGCATGCGTGATGCGATCGCTTCGCGCGAGCGGCGTTGACGCCAAGTTGCGAGATGCTTCACGGCGACACATATATCGAGAGCGTAATAGCGGGGAAATTCTATGATGAAAAGAAACCAGAAGGTAGAGAATGCCACTTCCCACGACAAATTGTTTGAGAAGCAGACCATGATTCCGTCCAGCAACGCAAATATGTCGGTGAAAACGCTCTTAAAAAAGTTGACTAAGAATGTCATTATAAGAGGGGTCATTTTGTGTATTTATTTCGCTTAGATTAATGATTGATTGTTAACTTCGATGGTGCTCTTCCAGTCGTGCTATGAACTGGTTCGGATCCATATTGGGATAATAGATATAGGTTTCGATAAGGTCGAATACAAATCCCGGATGGTGGGACTTGTAGTCGTTGAGCTCGGCAGTCAGCTCATATTCCATCTGACCTTGCACGCGGGCTATCTCACCCTCGCGTATGCGGCTCATGAAATAGTAGTTGTTACCCCACATCGTACTCTTGTAATTAGAGAAACGCTTCATTGCCTGCACTACCGGCGGACGAACGTCGAGTCCCGCCATTTCATCGGCAAGGGGATCGAACACATAGAAACGCACTACAACCAGGATTTCTCCCGAGTTGACCGCCGATGACGCAAACTGCCTGAAATAATCCNNGNNGTNGCNGGTCGAGGTGTAGCCGTAGAAGCCTGCCTGACTGATTGTGTGGGTCACTTCGTTGTTGGCGAAAGCGTGAATGCCGTCGGGGGTGAGTTCATATTCGATAACGTCGCGGGGAATGAGGTCATCGGTCGACAGTGTGCGCTGGCATGACGAGCAGAGGACTCTCATGTCGGGGTACATGAACGATTCCTCACACTGGTTGCAGGTATAGATTGCCGATGGCTTGTCATAGTCCACACCGATGTGGCGCAAGCGTTGCTGACACTTCGGACACCGCAGCTCCCCGTCCCATTCATAGGTCGCCTCGGGCGACACGTTGGCGCATCGGAAATGGTGGATGACCGACTGTTGGCGTATGTCGGAGCTTGAGCATTTCGGGCAGCTCTCAAAGAAGAAGAGGTGGGACGATCCGCAGTGAGGGCATTCATGGATGCGGTCCATGAAACGTCCGCGGCGCACGTAGCCAAGGCGCAGCATCTCATTGTGGAAAAATTCTCGTTCAAGCGCTGCGATGCGTTCCTGCCCCGTGTTCCACATTGTATAATTATATAGCGCCATATAGCCTGAGCTTAGTCCGATGACCGGCTCCGAACTGAACGTGAAGCGTCCGCGCGAAATGGCGTAACGCACCAGTCGGAACAGCTCTTCGGCGTGGGTCACCACGGGTTCTGTTCCGAGCAGGAAGTTGAGGCGACGCATCGAGGCGTAAATTTCATCGATCTTCTGAGCCATGGTGCGGTCGGTGGGCGACGCAGCGTAACCGTCGATGATAATTTCGGCTCCGCCGAGCCATCCCATGAGGCGTTGCGTCACAAAACATGGCTTGAAGCGGCATTTTTCCGACAACAGCGGCGAGGCAAGGCGCAATGCGAGCATATTGTAGTCGTTAAGACCGTTGATCACATTTATAAATATAGCGTCAAAGTCCTCGAACGCAAGTTCGGGAGTGCGGTCGACATCGACCACGTCATTTATCACCAATATCTTTCGGCGGTTGATATTGGTGATGATTTCATATCTTTTCTCTTGGGTAGAGAGGGTGTCAAGCGCGTTATCGGGTGTCATTGTTTTTCAGGTTTAGTTGAATCTAAAATCCATACGTCGCGGTATTTGCGCGATGTCTGAGACGTGGTTTTTCTATGTTTTTCAGCGTCCTCAAGCGAGGCGTGTCGGCTGAAATAGACATACCATTGTCCGCTTCTCGGCAACACTCCGGTTTCCGGAAATCCGTCGGATATCAGTTGCCGGGCGCAGTTCTCTGCATTTTCACGTGTGCTGAAAACTGCGTGGACCAGATAGTAGCGAGCTTGGGCTGACGGTGTTGTGCCGGTAGTCTTGGCAACAGGTTCGCTGATGTCCTGTTGTTTCTCTTTCTTCAGCTCTTCAGCCTTGCGGTTAGCTTCCTTTATGCTGTCCTCGCGGGCTTTTTCGGCTGTGATTTCGCTGACGTGGCGATGCTTGCGGCGTTTCACGAAATCATTTATCGATTCTTCGCTGATGCCGTCGCCGGTGTCAACCCACAGGTAGTTGCTCGGGGCGTTGTTGCGCCATGTTTCGAGGTTCTTGACGCGGATTGTCACCGGTAGTCCTGAAGCTACGCTCCAAAACGGGATGTGCTGCCCGTGGTCGATTTCAAGATGCGCTATCAGCGCGGTGCTCTTTTTGGTGAAGTAGCTGCGCAGATGTTCGGGAATCTCTTCGGTGCGAGCTCCGATGATTGAGACATGGGCGAAAAACGATACCTCTTCATTTACCACAATCTCCGCAACCGAGTTGTAGGTGATACGGTCGATTTTGTCGACAGGCACGTATGCCACCACGTGGAGGTTGTTGTCCATGAGGTCGATGTGCTGTGAGGTAAGTATCAGCTCTTTTTCGAAAAACACCATGCGGTCGGGAGCGACTACGTTGACTATCAAAGAGGAGTCGGTGGCAAGCCTGTAGGAGCGGGCGTCTTTCAGCTGTGCCGAGCGGATGTTGTCATATATCTGCTGCTCGGTCATTGAGCCGTCTCCGGTTCCAAATCCTGAACCCAAACCTTTGCCTCCGTTTCCGAGGGAATTTTTAAGGGCTCCGAGCATCCCGAGCTCGTTTTGCAGCGCCCGGAGTTGGGCCAGCGCTTCATTGAGCTGACGCTCAAGGTCCATCTTGTGGGAATTGTCGCTGAGTCCGAACTGGATGTTGTGGCTCTCAAGCGATATCTGTTTGCGCAGCTCCTGGATTCTGACTCTGAGCACGGATATCTGAGAGAGGAGGTTGTTGTAGCGAATGGTGAGATCGCGGTTTCGTGCAACTATATCGGGCTCGGATGTGAAATCGGCGTTGCGCACCATCATGTCCATCATGTAGTAGGAGTAGAGGGTGTCACCGGGAAGAACAACGTCGCCGGTTTCCACATACATGCTGTCGAGGAAGATGTCAAACGGAGCTCTCACCTGATTGGCGTCGACATGGACATATCCGTCAAATTCGGTGTAGTAAACCTGACGTCCGAAGTAGAGCACAAGAATACCGATAATAACGGCAAGCACCGTTCCGGCGACCATTTGCTGGCGGTTTATGCGCCGTTTGCGTTGCCGGAGAATCTCTTCGATATTCTCCTTCTCTTCGTGTGATCTATAAGTGAAATTCTTCATTTGGCAAGGCGTGGTTTAAGGTTGGATTGATGCGATTTTGTCAAGCGGCGTTTCCTTGCAGAAAGTCAGGATCGAAGTGTCGGTCAGGAACTTCTGGAGGTCGGCTATGGCGCAATCGCGGTTATATTGGAATCCGATGAACTTTTCGCAGCACATCAGATAGCTGTTATATTCTTTCATTCGGGCAAGTCGGTTATATTCTCCTACGCGGTTGTCGTAACCGGTTTTACGCAATTGAAGGTAACGCTTTAGCTCTTCCATGCGGCGATATTCGCCTATTGCCGAACGGTTGTAGCGGTCAATGTCGTCAAGAATTGCCTTAGCGGTTTCGATAAGGCGGGTGGCAAGATAGTTTTCCTGTGCGGCAAGTTCGTCGCGTTGCGCCCTGAGCGACGCTTTCTTGCGGCTGAACTCCTTTGAAACCGGGATGGTGAACACCACGCCGGCGTCGACATTCGACGAGTTACCCATTGAGCGGGTGTAGAGCGAGTAGCGCACAAACGGGGCGGCGTTGAATTCGGTCCAATAACTGGTATTGGACGCTTGAGTTTCGAGCAGTTCCATTTGCAATTTCAGGGTCGACAAGTCGGCTTGAGTCGAACGCACCTTGTTGAGGAAGGCGGCGGTGTCGACAGTGATTGTCATTCCCGAGGGGCTGGAGAGATCGGTTGCCTCAGGAAGTCCTCCGGGCAATGTGGCGAGTAGCCTTTCTGCTTCGGCTTTTTCGTTCAGAATCTGCAACAGGTCGTCGCTGCTTATATTCTGGTTCCCGAGGAGATACATGTAGGCGTTGCTGAGCATGTTGAGATTGTCGATTCGATGGAGGAGAACTCCGGCAAGAAGCGTGTCAGATACGTTTTTGAACACTTCTTTCTGGCGCTCAACGAGCATTCCAAGCTCCTCCTTGTCAAAGGCGAGGCGGTCGATTTGCCCGCGAAGTTCCTGCTCGCGGATGCGTCCTTTGCGCTTGAACACCGCGCTTTGGAATGGATACCATCTCAACTCAGCTTGCACTTTCACCTTGTAGCGCGACACACCGTCATCATCCTCGTCGATTCCAAGCGAATTATCGAGGCGATAGTAAGTCTGCCCGGTGAATTTGAGTCCTGTTTGGGCGGTGATGATGCCGATTTCGGCTTTCGTCCGGGCGTTTATGGCGCTATCGAGTGCTGCACGGTCAGCTGTGACTGAAGGTTGCAGCTCGCCGCGGCGCATATTGCCGGGATATCCGCTTTGTGGCTCGGCACGGAAAATAAGGGAATCGAGCGTGACAAACCTTGAATCGAAATTCTTCAGGATGTCCAGCCCTTTTTCGTTCTGCCCGAAAGCCGGCAGCAAAGATATAAAGGCAAATATAATGGTAAGTAATTTTGCCATGACTCGCGCGGTCGTATGTTTTAGAATGTTAGACTATGTTAGAATGTTTCCTCCGAATCACGTGCCATTTTGATGTGATATCGGTCATTGCAATTTATTGCAAATATAAGGATAAAAACTGCAATTGGCAAAGGCTTATACAATTATTTGTTAATTGACCGCCATATTTATAGAAAATTATAAAGTAAAATCGGAAAGTATTGCGCAAAAGATGTAATTTTGCATCTTGAACAAATATTTTTCGCATTTTCAATAACTATTGATATGAGCATGGATCAGTCTACTCAAGAGACAGAAAATACAGGGAAGAAGAGAAAGTTGACTCGCTCGATTATCATCGGGATGTGGGTGGCTTTTGCCGCTCTTATAGTCGGCGCATTCTTTTTCTTTTTCTTGATTTACAACGGTTATATAGGTTATATGCCTCCGGTTGAGGAGCTTAAAAATCCGCAGGACCGCTTTGCGTCGGTGGTTTATTCGGCAGATGGCGAGGAGCTTGGACGGTATTTTGCCGATACCGGCAACCGAGTTTATGCTGAATTCGATGACATTTCCCAATATGTTATCGACGCTCTTGTGGCTACTGAGGATTCTCGATTTGAAGAGCATTCGGGCATTGACGTTAAAGCGCTTGGACGTGTTGCGGTTAAAACGCTGTTGATGAATCAAAAAAATGCCGGAGGTGGTTCCACATTGACCCAGCAGCTCGCAAAGCAACTCTATTCGCCCTCTTCTCACGGGCTTCTTCAGCGCGCTCTCCAAAAGCCCATAGAATGGATGATCGCCATCAAGCTGGAGCGTTATTATTCCAAGGAGGAGATAATGAAGATGTATCTCAACCAGTTTGACTTCCTTTACAATGCAGTGGGAATAAAGTCGGCTGCTCATGTTTACTTTGGCAAAGATCCGAAAGACCTCAAAATCGAGGAGGCTGCGATGCTCGTCGGGATGGTTAAAAACCCGTCTTACTTCAATCCCGTCAGGAAGCCTGAAAGAGTGCGCGAGCGCCGCAACGTGGTGCTTGAGCAAATGTATAAAAATGACATGATTACCCATGCCGAGCTTGATTCTCTCAAGCAGTTGCCGCTTACTCTCGATTTTCATAAAGTTGATCATAAAGAGGGTCCCGCGCCTTATTTTCGCGAGGAGTTGCGCCGTGTGCTGAAAGCGAAGAAGCCTGTGCGCTCTGACTATCGCGGGTGGGAGGCTCAGAAATTCGTGGACGATTCAATCGCATGGGCAACCAATCCGCTATTTGGATGGATTGAGAAGAATCCCAAGCCCGACGGTTCGAAATATGATATTTATACCGACGGACTTAAAATCTACACCACGATCGACTCGCGAATGCAAAAGTATGCCGAAGATGCTGTGATTCAGCATTTAAG
>WFLX010384055.1_pt1 | contig 15556 bp, 12 predicted proteins | sample 4967041 | NCBI WGS metagenome assembly WFLX01 (sample SAMN12857096, study PRJNA449069) | gut metagenome | isolation source: stool from male and female vole | host: Microtus ochrogaster | place: USA:Florida | collected 2017 | reverse complement strand
CGGATCGTTGAAAGCCGGTGCGCCACGATAAAGCTGGTCCTGCCCTGCATCATTCTGGCAAATGCATTTTGAATCTTAATCTCTGTTCTGGTATCAATGGAACTTGTCGCCTCGTCTAAAATCAGCATCGGCGGCAGTGCAAGCATCACTCTGGTGATGCAGATCAGCTGCTTCTGCCCCTGTGATAAAGTGCCCTCATTTTCCCCGATCACAGTATCATAGCCATGCTCCAGCCGACGGATAAAGCTGTGGGCGTGGGAAGCCCTGGCGGCTGTCACGATCTCCTCCTCTGTGGCATCCGGCTTTCCCATGATAATATTGTCCCGTATGGTACCGTTCATCAGCCATGTTTCCTGTAATACCATGCCAAAAGAAGTCCGAAGACTCTTTCTGGTCATCTCACGGATATCCGTTCCATCCACCGCGATGCTTCCCTGATTCACATCATAGAAACGCATCAAAAGATTGATCAGCGTCGTCTTTCCGCATCCTGTGGGTCCGACAATTGCAATACGCTGTCCGGACTTTACCGTAAGATTCAGATCTTCTATCAGACTGCGTTCCGGCACATAAGAGAATCCCACATGCTCCAGCTTAAGACTGCCCCTGACATCATGAAGCGTCACCGCATCCTCTGCTTCCGGGATCTGAGGTTCTTCTTCAATCAGCTCAAAGATACGTCCCGCGCAGGCGATGGCATTTTGAAGCTCCGTGATCACGCCGGAGATCTCATTAAACGGCTTCGTATATTGGTTTGCATAGCTCAAAAGACAGGATAACTGCCCGACAGTCAAAGCCCCGCCCGTGGCAATGACCGTCATGGAGCCTGCCAGTGCCACTCCGGTATATACCAGTGAATTGACAAATCTGGTAGAAGGATTGGTTGTGGAGGAGAAGAAGATCGCCCGAAGGGATGCCTTCTGCAGCCGTCCGTTGATCTCGTCAAACTGCTCCATCGCATCGTCCTCATAGGAAAATGCCTGCAATACCTTCTCATTGCCAATCATTTCATCAATCAAGGTGGTCTGCTCCGCTCTGGTTTCCGACTGCAGGCGGAACATATCATATGTCTTTTTCGCGATAAACGCCGCGACAAATAAAGATACCGGCGTGATCAGGACGACGATCAGCGTCACCTGAACATTAATACGAAACATCAAAACCAAGGTCCCGATGATGGTAAGTACACCGGTAAAAAGCTGTGTAAATCCCATCAGCAGACCGTCTGCAAATTGATCTACATCCGCGATCACACGGCTGACGATCTCGCCTGCGGGGTGTGCGTCGATATAGGAAAGCGGAAGCCTCTCTATCTTTTCAAATGCCTCCCTCCGGATATCCCTTACCACATCAAAGGTGATCTTATTGTTGCATGTATTCATGATATACTGCGCTATGATCGTCACGCCGATTACGGTCAACATCCTGTTGATGATCTTGGAAAGACCGTCAAAATCAACCTGACCCTTTGCCACGATCATGTCTATGGCATCACCGGTCAGGATCGGCAGAACCAATGCCAGAAGCGCGGACACCGCAGCCATTAGCAGAGAAAGCAGGAGCAGTCCCCAATATCTGCTGATATAATGCAGGACTTTTTTGATGATATCACGATTACGCATTTGCCACGCCTCCCTTCGCCTCTTTCTTAAACTGGGAGTCGTAGATCTCCTTATAAACCTCGCATGTCTTTAAAAGCTCCTCATGGGTTCCAAGCCCTGCCGCTTCCCCGTCCTCCAGAACAAGGATCTGATCGGCATGCATCATGGAAGCTGTCCGCTGCGACACGATAAATAAAGTGGGCGGAGCTTCCATCTCCCGGATCGCCTTACGAAGCGCCGCATCCGTTGCATAGTCAAGCGCCGACGCGCTATCGTCTAAGATCAGAATCTCCGGCTGCTTTACCAACGCTCTGGCAATCGCCAGACGCTGTCTCTGCCCGCCAGAGAAATTCTTTCCCCCCTGCGCCACTTCCGCATCCAGAACGCCATCCTTCTGCAAAACAAATTCTTTCGCCTGGGCGATCTCCAGCGCCTTCATGATCTCCTCATCCGTGGCATCTTTTTTGCCCCACTGCATATTGCTGCGGATCGTACCGGTAAACAGCACGGACTTCTGCGGTACGATGCCGATCTTATCACGCAATGCGTGATAACGGTACTCTTTTACATCCACTCCATCCACACGTACCGTCCCCTTTGTAACATCATAAAATCTTGGGATCAGATTAACCAGCGTCGTCTTACCGGATCCGGTGCCGCCGATGATGCCGACCACGGAACCTTTTTTTACCTCCAGCGTGATCCCCTGCAAAGAGTCTTCAGATGCATTACAATATCTGACAGATACGTCGATCAATTCCACCGCGCAGCTGTCATTTACCATGCGCCCGTTCCCGCCATCGTATGTTCCCTCCGTCATGGAAGACTGTATCTGCAGCACACCTGAGATTCTGCCTGCACATGCTACCGCCTTCGTCACCGTAATGATCAGATTAGCCAGTTTGATTAATTCAATCAGGATCTGTGACATATAATTGACAAGGGCAACCACTTCACCCTGCGTGATGATACCCTGATCCACCTGACCCGCCCCACGGTATATCAGCCAGATAATGCCGGTATTAATGATGGCAAAGGTCAGCGGATTCATCAATGCAGAGATGCTTCCCACCGCCGTCTGTATCCCCACCAGCTCATGATTGGCTTTCTCAAAATGGCTGATCTCCTCTTCCTCCTTGGAGAAAGCCCGGATCACCCTGACGCCGGTCAGATTCGCCCTCGTTCTGGACAGAACCTGATCCAGTGCATTCTGTACTTTCCGGTACATCGGTATCGTCAAAAGCATGATGCCATACACCACGACGGACAACAAAGGAATCACTACCACAAACACAACCGCTGCCTTGACATTGATGGTAAATGCCATAATCATCGCTCCGAAAACAATAAAAGGAGATCTTAAAAACAAACGGAGCGTCAGATTCACACCGGACTGCAGCTGATTAATATCGCTTGTCATACGGGTGACCATCGTAGACGTCCCGATCGTATCGATCTCCGAATAAGACAATCCCTGAATATGACGGAACAACGCCTGCTTTACTTTTGCCGAAAATCCTACCGCCGCCTTCGCCGAAAAGAACTGCGCCGTCAGCGAGCATACCAGTCCGATGATGCCAAGCGCAACCATGATCAGGCACATTTTTACAATATANGCCNTGTCCCNTTCTGCNNTGCCCACATCAATNATCTGTACNACAACAAGCGGTATCAAAAGTTCAAAAGAAGCCNCCAGCAATTTAAACAGAGGACCAAGCACACATTCTTTGCCATATCCCTTAAAATATTTGAACAATGCTTTCATATTATAAACATGTTCCTTTCATTACCTGCAGCGGATCAATATATCAATCTTATTTTTCAACCTATTTCCAAGGTTCCGTATACATGACCTTCGCCGCCATTTCCTCTGCGCTTTTCTCATCCGTCAGAAGAGCCAGCAGCCTCAGCGCAAATGCCACGGAAGTTCCCATGCCTCTGGAGGTAATCACATGTCCATCTACCGATACCTTATCAAAGGAAACCTTCGCGCCTGTCAGCTGGTCTTCCATACCGCCATAGCATCCTGCCTTTCTTCCCTGTAAGATGCCCCGATGACCTAAGATCGTCGGCGCTGCACAGATCGCCGCCACATATTTTTCTTTTGCATGGAACTCATCCACCTTCTCCATCAGGGGAACACAGTCTTCCAGATTTTCTTTTCCCTTCAATCCTCCGGGAAGGACAATCATATCCACTTCTGCAAAATCCAGTTCCTCTAAAAGGATATCCGCCTTGACTTCAATATTGTGGGAGCCCATCACTGCAAGCCTTCCCATGATGGAAACCATGACGGTTTCCACGCCGCCCCGGCGCAAGATATCCACAACTGTCAAGCCCTCGATTTCCTCAAATCCATCCGCCAACATTACCGCTGTTTTTCCCATATTAGTGTTACGCTCCTTTCTTTTTGCTTATTTATTTAGGATTTACTTTCTCCATTTATTTAATATCGTAATACTTATTTTCCTACTCATTTATGATTCAACTAATTGTTTATTTTCGTTTATTTAATCCGGCTTACATAACTCTTTGTTTGAATCTCTATGTTCCAAAAACATCATACAATGAAATTATTTTTGGAACATAGAGATTCAAACCGCAGGTTATGTAAACCTCATAAGCAAATCTATGAAACGAATACTCTGCAAAACTTTAGTTTTGTAATGAATTTTATAATCACATGGCTTTGATCCTTGCCATCGCTTCTACCGTATTCTCATAACTACCGAATGCCGTCAGTCTGAAATAATGCTCTCCGCTGGGACCGAATCCGGAACCCGGTGTGCCGACCACATTGGCATGCTCCAGAAGATGGTCAAAAAATTCCCAGCTTGTCATATTGTCCGGTGTTTTTAACCAGATGTAGGGGGCATTCACACCGCCTGACGCCTCATAACCGACTTCCTTTAAGCCGTTCAGGATATAGGCCGCATTCTTCATATAATAGGCTACCTGTTCTTTTAACTGCGCTTTTCCTTCCGCGGAATAGACCGCCTCTCCGGCACGCTGGACAATATATGGCGCACCGTTATATTTCGTACCATGCCGCCTTGCCCAGAGAGAATGAAGCGCGACATCACCGCATTTCAAATCTTTAGGAATCACCGTATATCCAAGGCGGACGCCGGTAAATCCCGCATTCTTGGAAAAGGAATGAAGCTCAATCGCGCATGTTCTTGCCCCGTCACACTCATAAATGCTGTGGGGAACATCCGTCTCCGTGATATAAGCTTCGTAAGCGGCATCATAAATGATGACCGCGCCGACCTTATTCGCATAATCCACCCATTCCTGAAGCTGCGGCTTTGTGATCGTGGAACCGGTCGGATTGTTGGGGAAACAAAGATAGATCAGATCCGGCGCCTCCTTGGGAAGCATGGGCGCAAATCCATTATCCGCCGTACAAGGCATATAGATCACATTGCTCCATATCTCTGTTTTCGCATCATAAATACCTGTCCTGCCTGCCATGACATTCGTGTCCACATAAACCGGATATACGGGATCGCAGACTGCAATCCTGCTGTCCTGCGCAAAAATCTCCTGAATATTGCCGGAATCGCTTTTCGCCCCGTCGGAGACAAAGATCTCATCCGCCTCGATCTGACAGCCCCTTGCCCTGTAATCGTTCTCCACGATGGCATTTCTCAAAAACTCATACCCCAGATCGGGCGCATAACCACGAAACGTCGCTGCATCCGCCATCTCATCAACTGCCCGGTGCATTGCATCTATGATCGCCGGCGCCAGCGGCTGCGTCACATCTCCGATGCTTAGACGGATCACGCTCTTATCCGGATGCGCCTCCAGATATTCTTTCTGTTTTCTTGCAACTGTCGAAAAAAGATAGCTTCCCGGCAGCTTCAGATAATTTTCATTTACCTGAAACATTTGTATTTCCTCCTCATGCATTTCCTTCTGCTTTTATTTTCTTTCTGCTTCTCTTCTAAAGTTTCTTTCTGCTTTAGCTTTTTGCTGTTTCTTCTATATTTCTTTCTATTGTTATTTCTAAATTTCTTTCAGTTTCTCTTTCCTCTCTTCTATTCCTATATTTCAACCTCTCCTTCAAATACCACTCTTGCCGGTCCGGTCATATAAACGCAGTTTTCCGTTCTGTCCCAGTAAATCTGCAGTTCTCCGCCCAGCAGACGAACGGTAACATCCTCCTTTGTCCTGCCGTTTAATACACATGCCACGACCACGGCGCAGCAGCCCGTTCCACAGGCAAGCGTTTCACCGGTGCCCCGCTCCCAGACTCTCATATCCACTGTATGGCGGTCGATCACATCAACAAATTCCGTATTGGTGCGGTTGGGAAAACAGGGATGGTGTTCAAACTTAGGACCTATCTTTTCGATTTCAAGATTCTTTAGATTCACCTGTTTTGCAGTATCCCCCGCAGGATCTTTTTTCCGGATCTCATCCATAAAAACGACTGCATGGGGATTGCCCATAGAGACGCAGGTCATACGATATTCGTCATTCTCTATAACGATCGGACAGCCGATCACACATTCTCCCTGTTCTATCTCTGATATTCCCACTGTATGCTTTCGAGCGATATCTTCTCCCCCCGCATGATCTATCAGTCTCTTCATTTCAGGCGTGATCTCCACGGGGATCTTCTCTTTCTGAAGCTCCGGCGCGCCCATATTTACTTTCACCTGATCGACTTTGCCATCTTGGATATACAAGGTAATATACTTCACCTTACCGGCGCTTTCTATGGCAAGCTCCGTTTTATCTGTCAAGCCATAATCATAGACATACTTTGCCACACAGCGGATGCCGTTGCCGCACATCTCCGAACGGCTCCCGTCAGCATTGTACATCTCCATCTCAAAATCTGCGTTCTTGGAAGGATTAATAAAGATCACGCCGTCTCCGCCGATGCCAAAATGCCTGTCGCTAAGCTTCTTTACAACGTCAGGCTTATTCTCGACCAGCTCCTTACTTCCATCCACATAGATATAATCATTGCCGCAGCCCTGCATCTTAACGAATTTCATATAAAATTATCCTTTTTCATTTTTTTAGCTTGATTTTCCTTTGCGGCTACTATTGTATCAGTTTGGGCATAGTATTGTCAATGCGGCAGCCTTTATGATTTTAGTCATATCCCGCTCTATCTTGTCATAATTTATAAAAAGCAAACAATCCATCCTACAGGAGATTCTTATGAGTGCAAAAACAAAAATCGTTGTCCTTCGTTCCAAAGAAATCATTTATACCGGACTGTTCATCCTGCTGGGAATATTATTTATTGTCCTTCTTCTGATCATGTTCCTGCCGGGCAAGGACACCGGAGAACCCATCAACGAGGGCGAAGTATCTTATGTACCCGGCGTATATACAACATCCCTGATCCTAAAAGACCAGACCGTTGATATCGCTGTCGTCGTGGATGAAAACAATATCAACAGCATCAGTATCGTCAATCTTGATGAGGCTATTACCACCATGTATCCCCTGATCGAGCCGTCCCTGAACGATATCGCCAGCCAGATCCTTGAAAAGCAATCGTTGAACGGCATTACCTATCTGGAGGATAACAGATATACGACAGAGATCTTACTGGACGCTATCGAGGTTTCTTTAAAGAAAGCCACCGTGACTCCGGAATGAATGATGCTATACATATTATCTAAGGAAGTCCTGATGGATGCACACGCAATCGGGCAGGGAGAAAGATTTCCCCTGCCTGGCTTCCGTGTTTTGAATACGCAATAAGCTTTCTCATAAATACTCCTTTTATTCTCTCGACATCTTACCTCTCCATACTTCTTTTTCCTATCACTTTACATCAAGTGTTACAGAAACGCTTGACCATAACAAGGTTAAATGTTACATTGTCAGTGAGCATTTCCCGGATGACACTGACAAGGAAGGATTTGAAAGCCTTTTTGGTTTTAGACTGATATGACAGATAACAAAAAGAAATTAGGACAATTTTTTACCGATCCCCAAATTGCTGGCTTCATGGCTAAATTAGTAACAGGCAGCAATACAACAAATGTTTTAGACCCCGCTGCAGGAGCAGGCGCATTTTGGGAAGCAGTTCATAAAATCAATGATAATATTAAACTTTATTCTTACGAAATTGATGATAAAGTCATTAAAGAATTAAAAGAGAAATGTAACTTTGAATATGAATTAAAACATGAGGACTACCTTTATGCCGGGATCGATATGAAATACGATTCTATTATTTGTAATCCGCCATATTATAAATTTCAAGAAATAAAGGACAGGAAAGAATTAATTGAAGCATTTAAAAAAAGATATAAGATCACTCTAAGCGGCTATACAAATTATTGTATCTATTTTTTGATAAAAAGCTTAAATGAATTAAATAACAAAGGAAAGTGCTGCTATATTATACCATATGAATTTTTAAATTGTAAATATGGGGAAATTGTAAAAAAATATTTTCTGGAACAAAAATATCTAAAAACCATTTATAAATTTGACAATACTTTAAAATTATTTGACGGTGCAACGACAACTTCCTGTATATTATATTTTGAAAAGGAAGAACACCGGCAAATTAACTTTATAAGCATTACTGATGTTGAAGAATTGAAAACAGGGAAGTTCAAAAATATTATTTCCTATAATTATAAAGAATTAGATCCTAAAGAAAAATGGATCAAATATTATAAATCCAGCAATGAAATCCATCAATATAAAAACCTTGTAAAGCTAAGTAAGATTGGAAAAGTAAAAAGAGGAATCGCCACCGGAAACAATAAATATTTTTCACTAAATAAAACAAAAATCAAAGAACTGAATCTCAGCAAAGAGGTTTGCATTCCTTGTGTAACAAAGTCACCTGATGTGAAAACATTAAAATTTACAAAAGATGATTTTAATAAACTTTATAATGAAAATAAAAATGTCTATATTTTTGACGGGACAAAAGCCTCTACGCAAGAAGATAGAAACTATATCAAATATGGAGAAGAAATGAAATACCATGAATCCTATTTAACAAGCCACCGCTGCCCTTGGTATGCAGTGGAAGAAAAAAATATATCTCCGATATTGATATCTGTTTTTAGCCGAAATAAGCTAAAAATCATCAGAAATGAAGCTAAGGTTAACAATCTTACAGCATTTCATTCTTTATTTATAAATGATAAATCGCTTGAAAATTTATATTTTTGCTATTTGATTACCCCTATAGCTCAAGAAATACTATTTTTAAACAAAAGGGAGTATGGAGAGGGCTTAGATAAATTTGAGCCAAATGATCTGAACAATTGTTATGTCTTTGATGTAAATATCATGAGCGATCATGATAAAAATGAGGTATTAAATATTTATGAGCATTTAGATGATACCAAAATCGAACAATTAAATGCCATTTTTACAAAATACATAAAATAAGATCATCATTTTGCATTCTTGCACAGCTCTTCCAGTTCCCCGACTGTAAAATAATAATATCTGTTGCAGAAATCGCAGTGCGTCTCTATCGTCTCCCCATCCGCAATCATGGCGTTTAATTCCTCCCTGCCCAGACTGATCAGCGCCTTTTCCACACGTTGTTTACTGCAATTGCAATAATACTGCGGCACGATCGTTTCCATGGTATCCACACCCATTCCATCCGTGATCAGGCGCAGGATATCCTCCGGAGAATTGCCTGCATCCTGCAATGACGTAACACTGCTGATCTCCGCAAGATTCTGTTCCAGCCGCCCGATCACTTCCTCCGCGGCATCAGGCATCAGCTGGATCAAAAATCCTCCCGCCTGCCTGATACTGTAATCCCTGTCAACCAGTACGCCCAGTCCCACCGAAGAGGGCGTCTGCTCTGAAACCGTAAAATAATAAGTCAGATCCTCCGCGATCTCACCTGTCTGCAGCCTTGTTCTGCCGATATACGGCTCTTTTAACCCCATATCCCTGATCACTGTCAGATCCCCTGTACCGACCGCAGCGGACACATCCAGCTTGCCATTTGATTTTAAAGGCAGATCCACCGCAGGGTTAAGCACATAGCCCTTCACTCTGGACATTGCGTCTGCCGTTACTGTGATGCCGCCGATCGGACCGTCACCCGTGATCTTTATCGTAAGGAGATCATTTTCTCCCTTCTGCATAGCGCCCATCATAGCGCCCGCAGTCAAAAGTCTCCCCAGAGCAGCCGTTGCAACCGGAGACGTTTTATGCTTATTCCATGCCTCCTGCACCAGTTCCCTTGTATCTGCCACGAATATCCTGACCTGCGCATTTTCCACTGCCGCGCGAAGGATCCTGTCACTCATTTTCTCCACTCCTCCATACATTATTTTTGCCACATTCACCCGCTATGACCGTGATCCGCTCGCTGTCCCTTGTGACCGCTCCATTCGTATCCGTATCATACGCCGCCACATATAAAAGCCCTGCTTCCCTCAGACAATCTTTTATCTCTTCCAGCTCATATCCCCGCTGCAGATGCACTTCCTCAGCCTTTGCATAAAGACCGCTTTTCATATCCTTAATAAAAAAAGTCAATGTATACTCATTGATCCCCGATTCCGCATCATATACATTTTCCCAGATGAAGCTGGCTTCCTCCCGGTTCTCCGCGATCGTCCTGTCCCCGATCACATCCCTGTACTTATGCGCCGTATTAAAATCAAAGATAAAAACTCCATTCGGATCCAGATAATTATTGACCAGACGGAAGGTCTCTATTAGGTCTTCCTTCTCCAGAAGATAATTCAAGCTGTCACAGACACATACAACGGCGCGTACAGTGCCATACAGTTCAAATTCCCGCATATCCTGACAAAGATACAGGATATCAAGACCGGAGGATTCCCGTTTCCTCATGGCAATATCCAGCATTTCACAGGAAGCATCCACGCCGATCATATCATACCCTGCCTGTCCCAGCAGCTCCGTCATGGTTCCCGTACCGCAGCCCAGATCTAAAATAAGTCCGCCGCAGATATTATGCTCTTTCAAAAGCTCCACGATCCGCTCTTTCCATGCCTGATATGGCACTTCCTCCATAAACAGATCGTACACGGCAGCAAAATCTGTATACGCTCCCAACTGACCATTCATTTCTTTCTGTATTCCTCCATTTGGATGCTTTTCCATCCGCTTATTTATTCGGCGCTCCCTTAGAATCCCCGCCAAGCGCCATCGCAATTATTACCCCGGCTGCCAGAGCAATCAGCCCTGTAACGGCACTGACCACATTCAATCCGGAGAAATCATTCAGCAGCACGATGGCAACCGGAGATGCCAGGATCAAACCGATGATACACCAGAATACCACATAAGGAAACTTGCTTAACAGCATCTCTATGAGCTTTGCAATCCCAAGGATACCAACCACAACACCGAGTCCAAAGGGAATCAGCACGCCGATGCCGTGAAGGATGCCCTGCACATCAAATGAAGCCAGCGCCTTTACAAAAGCGTTGATCGTCTCGATCACCGGATTATAATACCCCATCAGCATCAGCATCATGGAACCGCTGACGCCGGGAATCACCATCGTTGCCGCTGCGATGATCCCTACACCAAAAATCTTGATACAATTCACCAGCCCAAACGACAGATCAGCTGTCCCGCCTTCCGTCCCATCCAGCGCAGCCAGCACAACTACCAGCGCAAAGAATGCCAGACAGCCGATGATATGCTGCGGTCGTATAGAAACTCCTTTTACACGGCTCCAGACCGCCGGAATACCACCCAGAATCAGACCGATAAACAACAGATTCGTCTGGATAGGGATCCTGCCTAACATCCATTCGATCAGCATTGATAATCCGACGATACCAAGCAGCATCCCTATACCGACCGGCAGCAAAAATAATATGCTTTTTCTAAATTCTTTGAAAATATGAGTTACCGAACTGATCAGCTTATCATAGATACCCATGGCTACCGCCATGGTTCCCCCGCTGACGCCGGGAATAATATTGGCGATCCCCATTACCACTCCTTTTAAAATGTCCCTGATCCAGTTCATGATATCCCTCCCAAAAATATTCTACCCAAAGACCTGTTAGTATCAGACCTCACCTGATATAGGTTCTCAACGCCTCAATCAAAGCTTTTGCCTCATCATCCGTCCCGACCGTGATCCGCAGATAATTATCGATCCTCGGCTGGGCAAAGTAGCGGACATAGATCTTCTTCGTCTTAAGATATTCAAACAACTCCTTTGCCGGATATTTCTCATGAGTTGCAAAGATAAAATTGCTCCGGGAATCAGGGAAGGAAAATCCAAGCCCGGAAAGCTCCTTCTTCATCCACTCCCTTGTACTCATGATCATCCCCACAATTTTTCTGAAATAATCATCATCCCGGACAGCTTCTACGCCAAGGATAAGTGACGGACGGTTCATAGTATAAGAATTGACGGAGAATTTTACATCATTCAGGTATCGGATCAGCTTCGGCTGTCCCATGGCATATCCGATCCGCATCCCCGCCATGGCACGTGACTTGGAAAATGTCTGGATCACCAGAAGATTATCATACTTATTGATCAGTTCCAGTGCGCTTTGTCCGCCAAAGTCGATATACGCCTCATCGATCATAACCACCCTGTCTTTATTATATGATACAATCTCCTCAATCATGGAAAGATCTTCCAAAACACCTGTCGGCGCATTGGGATTGGGGAAAATAATACCGCCGTTATCCTTCAGATAGTCCTCTTTCCGTATCCTAAAGTTTTCGTCTAAGGGCTGCCTCTTATAAAGAATCCCGTAAAGCTCCGCCCACACATCATAAAAGGAATAGGTAATATCCGGAAACAGGATTGGCTTTTTGGAATTAAAAAAGGTCAGAAAGGCCTGCGCAATCACATCATCCGATCCCACTCCGACGAAAACCTGCGACGCATCCAGATGATAATATTCCGCCAGCGCGCAGACCAGACTGTCCGCAGACGGAGACGGATATAACCTGAAATCCTCATAATCCATCTGTGCAAGCGCCCTTTTAACCCCCGGTGCGGGAGGATAGGGACATTCATTGGTATTTAATTTGATGATATCTTTTTCTTTCGGCTGTTCGCCCGGCGTATAGGGAACCACCTTACGCACATTTTTCTCCCACTCCATATTTGCCTCCATCTATTCTGATACTGCTTATGTATTAACGCATATCTTTATTTATTCTATTACTCTGCTGCCTTTCATTCCCTTGCTTTCTGCTCTGCCGCTTTTAGTTCCGCTGCTTCCCTATCCTTTTCCTTCTTCAACCTAATCGCGGGCAATTCCTTCTCGTATTCCGTCTCATATTCAAAAATATGTGTTTCAAACGCATTGATGATCAGCGTATCTTCAAAACAATTGTACCGCTGATACTTCCGCCCGTAATTCTTATGTACATGTCCATGCAGGAAATACCTCGGACGATACCGTTCCAGAAGATCCACAAACGCTTCAAAGCCCTGATGCGCCCGATCGTCTCCGTCTCCAACGCCATATGCCGGCGCATGTGTCACCAGGATATCAAATCCCCTGTGCTTTCTCAACTGAAACCACAGCTTCCGTATCCTTCCCCGCATCTCTCTTTGTTCGTACTGATGACGTCCCAGCTTATAACGGAGGGAGCCTCCGAGACCGAGTATCCTCACACCTTCATGCACATATATCTTATCTTCAATACAGATGCAGCCATCCGGCGGATTATCCTGATACCGGTCATCATGATTGCCATGCACATACAATACCGGCGCATGTGCAAATGTCACCAGAAACTGCAGATAATCCGGATTCAGATCACCACAGGAAATGATGAGATCGATCCCCTCCAGCTTACCCGGTTCATAAAAATCCCAAAGATTTTTGGACTCTTTGTCCGCTATCGTCAGTATCTTCACAATTACCCCTCCATGTCAGAGCAGTCTTACTACATTTCAGGCTTTTACCCTTTGCAGCTTCACCAGCTCCACCGCCTCCTCTTTTAATTCACTGATATCCGGAAGATACCCGTCAATATTGTCAACCAGCCAGTCAAAGCTCACGCTGTCTTTCGGGGAAAGCTCCATACCGTCTTCGCATTTCAGCGCGCCCCCCTGCGCATAGATCGGTCCGGTAAAGGGATTGAGCTCCATCGACCTAAGACCTGCCCTGAGATTACGCAGCAGACGCACGGAACCTGCCCCCAGATTTCTGGAATAGATCACATCTACCGCCCCGGAGGACATCCCCCAGAAATAATTCAATGCCTGCGTGCCGATCAGGGAATCGTCATCCTTATAGCTTCCCCGCATGACGGAGCGGATCAGTTCTTCATATAATTTACCCCAATGACGTACCGGCATTGCCAGATTCATATGATTGCCATCCTCCCGGATCTTGAACAGACCAAACTCCTTTTTGTCGCTTAACAATGCATTTAGATCCCTGCCGGAGATCAGCTGGATCTGTTTTTTCTGAAATTCTTCTTTGATATCCCTGTCCTTTATACAGCTCCATTCCAGACATACTCTTGCCCTTGGATTGGTCATCTGCACGCCCAGCGCAAATGCATCGATCTCCGCCACCGTACCTGCAATGGGATAATCCGCAAGATAACCGATGTTGCCGTTCTCAATCAGCGACCCCGCAATTGCGCCGCTGATGAACTTTGCCTCATACATCCTCAGATAATAGGTTCTGATATGCTTATGATTGATATTCATGGAACAGTTTAAAATGATCACCTCCGGATGATTGAGCGCCACCTTCAGCGCCGAAGCCGCCAGCTTGGGAGATGTTGCAAAGATCACCTTGTTGCCCGCTTCTATGGCTGCCTCCAGAACATCCTCCGCGCTGTCCCCGTCAACACGTTCAATACAACTTGTCGTAATCCTATCCTTAAAGATATCCTGTATATATTTTCTCCCCAGTTCATGGGAATAGGTCCACGCAGAATTCTGCACCCCTTTGTCATGAACAAACGCGATCTTTAAAACAGGCGCCCCCACCGGGAAGATCTTTGACAGTGATAACTTCTGGGTCTCCGCAATCGGATTCAATACCAGCGTCGCTTCCCCGCCGTTATTATACATCAGTATTTCATTCCAGATGGTCACAAGATCCTTGCGAATCTCCGCCTGCGTTCTTTCTTTTAAATAGTCGTAGCCATAGATCTCCAGATATATGCACATGGCATCACCGGCAGTGATGGTCAGTTTGTTCTGGGCGCGAAGTTCAAATTCCTTTTCAAACAACGTATAAACCAGTCTGAAATCCTGCCGTTCCTTCTCCGACCATGCCCGCGAGCCGTCATCCGCAACACATTCCAAAAGTTTACGAAAACCGCCTTCCTTCGTCATCCAAAGATAATTGATCTCCGTCAACTCATAAAAATCAAGGAATTCATAATATATCCTGCATTCCAAACTATCCGTTTTTTTGGGGATCACACGCGTTACATTCCCCTCAATGCTGACGGAATCCATAAATTTGGAGACGCTGACCCGCTTATTGCCCTCCATAATGTAAAATTTATTATTAAATTCATATGCTTTAACCGGATCCCGTAACCCTTCCTCTACCAGCATATCATATAACTGCCCCCATTTTATGGCAAATTCCGAAGCAGACCCCAGAATCGGCATAAAATTACCTGCAAATGCCGTCGTTCTGCCTGCACTGTATGTGCCTACAATGGACTTAATCGGAATTTCCACAAGCCCCAGCGATACCTGCGCTTCAACCTCCACATGGGACAGTATATCATCCAGCACCGGAAGATAAGGATATTTTCCCTTTGCCACGCATGAATGATACTCTTTTTCCCCTAGCTTTAATGCTTTATTATATTCCACTAATGACATATGATAATATGATCCTCCATAAAATATTGATATTTTTAGGCAATTGCGAAACTCTCAATAACGTAAATCTTATTGTGCAGCATTGACAAATTCATAAGCAGACCTTTGAAAAACTGCCAGCAGTGCCGCTGCGTTTTTCACGGAGCGAAAGCGTGTCTGCGTT
>WFLX010107919.1_pt1 | contig 15558 bp, 13 predicted proteins | sample 4967041 | NCBI WGS metagenome assembly WFLX01 (sample SAMN12857096, study PRJNA449069) | gut metagenome | isolation source: stool from male and female vole | host: Microtus ochrogaster | place: USA:Florida | collected 2017 | reverse complement strand
TGTATCTGCTGACCGGTGAAAATACGTGGTTATATGAGGATAGCTACCAGACGGCGATTTATAATATTTTCGACAAAGTTGATGAGTATAACAGTCTGGTTGATTATGATGCAAGATTAGCCGGAGTTTCTTATGATGTTGAGGTGTGGACAAATTTGGAGTTTAANTGGAANAATAACGATGNAGTAAGATACCANTAAGTNAAATNCATCNAAACNGCACAGAAATATGCGNAGTCTAAAANTTTGTCCGTATCCTATTGTCTGCCGTTCTGGATTGTCCAATATGAATACACANATGACGATGGAGTCACANGANACGTTTATGATTCTATTACGCAGATTGCGAATGATACGATACTTATGGTATACCGTGACAGTGCAGATGCAGTCGAGAGATTGGTGACAGAGGTACAGAACAATGCAGAAAATTCTGTTTTCTACTACATAGAAAAGAATGACTGCAATTTGGAAATCGCAGTACAGGCGGCCGAAACCACCGAGGGGGATTATGTTACATTCTATGAGGAGGAAAAAGAAAATCCCGGTTATGTTACTGCGGCGATTGCTGCGATAAAATCCGACCTGGAAGCCTATAAATACCGCACAACCTTTGCAATTCATCATGCAATCGCTTTGTATGAGTACATAAAGAATGGAGAAACATTATGACTGTGGAAAAAGGAAGACCTGCCGATATAAGCGGCAGATTGGAGAAAGAGATAAAGACAAGTGAAGTTTTTGGCAAACTTACAAAGGCATTGAAACACGAATATACTGTCGTAACGCTGACAGGAGAATAAAATAAGATGAACTATAAAATAGACCTGTTCGAAAACCTTGACAGAGGAAAAGAAAAGCATAAAAATATTCAAAGGTGATGAAAATAAATAACGAAAAAAGAATAAAGAAATTAAAGGAAAACAAATATCAGGAATTATTCGGAGTAAAAAAAGAAACCTTTGATGAAATGCTGAAAATTCTGAATGCGAATATGAAAAAAGACACAGAAAAGGCGGAAGACCGCCAGTACTGAGCGTTCTTGATAAGCTGATAATAATGCTTGAATATTACCGTGAATACAGAACAATGGAACATATAGCCTTTGATTACGATACAAATAAAAGCACAATATGCGACGCAATACACTGGGCAGAATCAGTTCTGATAAACAGTGAAAAATTTCATCTTCCATCTAAAAAACGATTAGTTGAAGATACTTCTGTTGAAATAATTATAGTTGACGCAACTGAAATTGAGATTGAACGCCCTCAAAAAAACAGAAAGAATACTATTCAGGAAAGAAAAAAAGACATGCAGTAAAAATGCAGATTATTGCTGACGAAAAAACAAAAGATATTCTGAGTATTGCATTTTCAAAGGGAAAAACTCATGATTTCATACTGTTCAGGGGTTCCCTGACAGGAATAAGAGAGGATATTTTAATAATTGCTGACAAAGGATACCAGGAAATTTCTGATATTCATTTCAACAGTCTTATTCCGGTAAAAGCAACGAAAAATCATAAACTGACCAATATGGAACGTAATTTTAATTCCGCTCTTTCAAAACGCAGAATTCTTATTGAACACATCAACCGATATATCAAACGTTTCAAAATTCTGTCATCACGATACAAAAACAAACGCCGCAGATTCGCTTTATGTTCTTCTTTGATTTGTGCTGTTTATAATTTTCAGCATAATCTTTAAAGTTTTCGAACATATCTAGTTTTCGAAAATGATAATTTACTTTTATGAATGAAATCTCTCTTGAGATCAGCTACGAAAGTGGATACATTTTTCTAGATTCCATAGATTAATAAATTCAGCTTGTTTTTAACGATACTGCAATAATTCTGCATGATAAAGTCCTCCAGTCAGATGTGTATATCTGATTGGCTCCGCCGCACATTTTCAGCTTTTTGTCAATACCTTTTGCCTAAAATTCAAATTATATTCATAAAAAAAGTCACAGGAATTTTTATTTATTCCTGTGACTTTTTTCGCTTTCTTAGCTTAATGACATTATGGCTGCTTACTCTTTTTTTCCTAAAAAGATTTCTATTTTTCAACAGCCTTCCCATTCTCTTTGTCTTATTGGTCTGTTTTGCTCTAACTCACGTTAATTATACACTTTTTTCTTTAATTGTCAAGTTTTTTACAGAATTCCTGCACCTTTAAAATTAAAATCTACCTATATAAAAAATCATGTTGTAGAAAGTTCCGCATATTGCTTAAGAATAAGAGTAGCGTCCACTGAATCAATAAAACCATCGCCGTTGAAGTCAGAAAGTAGATTGTCTGCATAAACAGTCTGTTTACTGCCGGCATTCTGAGCTGACATCTTTGCATATGCCATAAGAACAGCAGCAGCGTCTACTGAATCAATAAAACCGTCACAGTTTACATCGCCTTTTTGTACTTCATGCTCAAATACACCGTCTTTATCCAAATCAGTCATAATCTTAAAGCCATCGTTTTCATTGTAATGGACGAAAACTTCACCTGACGGATTAAACGCAATAGATGGCAATGATGGTGGTAATTCATCTCCGTATTTCCAGTCTTTAGAATAAACGGTAAAATTCACCCTTCCTCCGCTGAAAACCACTCCGTCGTCAAGGAATCTGAATTCTGCCTCANCCATTGTNTCANCACNGAAACNAAAAGTGAAATCCNTTCCTGTATANTCCTCNTTATAAAACATACNGTACTTANGNGGAGCATNTTCNTTNTGAGAAGTAATTCCAAAAGATTCTTTTCTTACAAACTTATAGNCTTCATCTTTATTGAAATANAACTCACTGTCCGCATCTGCGAATGAAAATGACAGATATCTATTGATATTCCGTACATCTATAGAATCACTGTAATTTTCACTTATAAGATAATGTCTGAATGCATCTGATTTTACAGATATGCCCATGATATTCGGATAGTTCTTCACATAACCGTCCTTTTCGTTCATGACTACTTCTTTTCCGGAATCGTCGGTGTATGATAATTCATGAATATTATTATGCTTTCCAAATCCAATGTATCTGAGAAAAACAATATCTGACAAATCTGTATCAAAGCTGTCGGTCGGATTTATTNGTCCTTCAAAATTAAGAAGTTTATCATCATCAATTGCAACTATATGCATATCANTTTCGGNATAATCCGAAATCTTCGGCATATAGCATTCTTTTGTTTCGGAGTTTATGTATATGCAGGTATCTTCAGCAAAAGCACTGCTGTTTTCGTCTGCACTTAGAGAGTCAAGAGTAAGAATACACTTGTCATATGTTTTTCCGTTAAAAGTCCACGAGCCGTCCGTAATTCCTATTCCCACGGCAGAATGTTCTTTACGTGCCATTGAAGATGCCAAAGCCTCTTCTCCTTTTACACTGTCGATTTCAATCTGTGAAGGATTTATACAGCAACTTCCGTACATTATAAGAAAATATTTTCCCTCGTTCATACACTTCTCAGCAGTTTCACAGAGTATGTCAATCTTTTCAGCAGCAGATGTACTCTGAAAAAGATAATTTCTGTAAAGTTCAAATTCATTTTTTTCAAGAAGATTCTGATATCCGAGCATAGTTTCCTTTATATCAGAAACATTATTTATCTGATTAAGCGAATCAGCACCTGCTTTGATATTTCCAGCAGATATAAGTCCGTTATGAGTAAGAATTTCCATTACAGAAAGACCAAAGCTTGTATCTGAATAAGCAGCCATTTTTTCTTCTGTTTCTATATATTCTTCAACAGGAATACAGCTCTTATAATAATAGCCTCCTGTGGTTAACGACGGCGAACCGTTATAATAGAACTGATTGGCTACAGCAAGATAGTCAGTATCTGCACCAAGTGATGACGCAAGTTTCTTAAGTTCAGAACTTTCTTCATTCTCTGCATATACAGAACTTATAGGCAGTGATGTCAGCATTGAAAGTGCCGTAAACAGTGATAATAATTTTTTCATAATAACTACTTCCTTTCATAATTTAAAAAAACAGATTTATAACTGTCTTATCTATGTTTTATTAAAAGTATATTACTTTTAATGTCAGAATTTATTAACACGCTTCATCTGAAAGATTCAAAAATTTTATAAGCTTCCTCCATATCCATACCAACCACATAAGCTGTTGTAAGTATTCCTTTATCCTCAGAAATTCTATCATAGAAATACATAGTAAAAAATAACAAATCATGTCTTTTGGTATAGATATCTTCTTCAAAAAAAATATATGCATCAATTCCGTCTATCAGGATATTTTCCTGTAACTTGGAACCAGATGAAATCTCCAGAATTTTCAGGTCACGACTTTTGTCATCTAAAAGTTCATAATGAAGTCCCAAACTTTTTTGTGAAAGGGAAAGGTCTTCCTGTAACCAGTCAAAAATAAATGAACAGATTTCTTCATCATCTGAATTAGTTCTATATTCCATTTCTACAGTAAATTCTCCTTCCGGTATCCATTCAGGAGCATAGATATTCATACCATGAAATGCGGCAAAATCTCTGATATCAGAAATTTCATGTTCTTCAATATCAATATTAGTATCATGATATTTTTCATTACTATTATTAAAATTAAGTATAACTTTATCTTTGGTTTGCAAGAGAGAAGGGAAAAAATTCCTGACTCCCTCAGCAATAAAAGGACTTGCAAGGCAATTTGTCAGTATTATCGCTGATACCACTGCTGCTGTAACTGCAAATTTTGGTAATTTCCTTTTTTTATGGTATTTTATTTTCTTTCTGTTTAAAAAATTTATTTCAGAATCAATATCAATCTCTTTCAGCGGAATTTCCTTGAGTTCAATAATAGCTTTTGTAATTTCGTCTATAAGTTCAAAATCAGGATTATCTCTTGCGAGTTCTTCTGAAAGAAGATATTCCAGCTTTTTAATATCAGGAAGCTCAATATTTTCGTCATAAAACAAATTTTTCATTATAGTCTCAACATAATTCATTTTAGCCACCTCCTAAATCAGTATATTTTTTCAGTTTAACTTTCAGTCGCTGAAACATTTTATATACTGCGGCTGTGGATTTGCCGTTTTTCTCCGCAACATAAGCAATATCATATCCATCAATATAATGTTCAGAAAGCATTTTCAGTTCATGTTTTGTAAGCACTCCCGGCAATATTTTTTCTTCATCATAACAGTCCGTATAGATTATTTTTTCTGCTTCCTCAATAAGAATTTCATTTTGTTTTGCAGAAACTTTTCTGTAGTTTTTTATTATATTATCCGCAGTTCTATAAAGCCATGCCCTTATATTGCAAGAATCAAGTGCATTTATTTTTTGATACATTATCAGAAAAACTTCTTGTGTGCAGTCCTGTGCTGAGTTGATGTCTTCTACTCTTGAAAGACAGTAATTGTATATTGACTGATAATAAAGCCTTACTGTACTTTCAAAATCCTGTTCCTGCAATCTTATCACATCCAGATATATTTTTTTATATAGTAATGGAAATTATATATTATATTTTGGACATATAAAATAATCTTTGTATAAATNCANATTTTTATNAANTNAAAAATATANATAATNTNNAAAAGCAACTACAAAAAATTAATTTCTTTATTTTATTAACGTGAGTTCGACAGAGAAAATCAGTCAAGTAAGGTTCAGCTTCATTTACGAGAAAATAGGAATAATGCTTTCCGATTTTACGTTCTATAAATGATATAGTTATTCTACTTATAAACAGAACTGCAAGGACACAGAAAAGCGTAGTGAATAGAATAGTTTAAAGATAAGTGATAACGCAGAAATGCTTTTATTCTATCTTTTAAAACATACCAGTATTTTTCGATGGGATTCAGTTCAGAAGAATATGGTGGAAGAAAAATAAGGTTGAAACTGTATTTGATAAAGTTGCTTTTTACGGTGAAAAGACGCATTGTCCATAACAATAGTTGTACCTTCTTCAAGGTATAACAACAAGCACTTTTCAAACCACATTTCAAAAAGTGCTGAATCCATTTTTGAGTTGTACTGCATTGGTACAATTATTTCATTTCCAAGTTTTGTAGCAACTATACTTGTTCTCTGAAACTTTTTTTCCTGATATTTTATCATAGACTTTCTGTCCTCTCAGAGAATATCCATATTCACGATAAAGGTATGAATTTATGCCTGTTTCATCAACATATACAATTCTTTCTTCCAGAATATCCTTTNTNTTTTTNTGATATTCCTTTACTTTTTCAGGATTTTGTTCTTTATAACATAATGTCTTTTTTTTCGTGTGATTCCAAGTCTTCTGTATGCCTGACTGATTGCCTGATTANAGCATCCGNNTATAAGTGCCNNTTNTTNCTGTGTATCATCNGGGTGTTNTGNTNCATATGNCTTNAGTTTTTCCGNGTCTATTTTTTTAAAGCTCCTGTNAAGAGGTTTATTCGATAAATCACCTGTTTCTTCATATTGTCTGACCCATCTGTGTACTGTACTTGCCGACACTCCAAATACCTTTCCTGTCTCTTCATATGAATTTCCTGCCTTTTTATATGCTACTGCTGCTTCTCTTAAATCTTTACTTTTACTCATTGTTTTTATTATACAACATTTCACTTCTGTTGTCGAATAGGACAACTATATTATACCACATTTTCTATTTTGTTTCCACTTTGTTACTCATGCGATTTGTGTCAAGTAAAAGTAGGCAGTGGATCACAAAATGGTGAAAATACACAAAGTCAGAAGGACAAATCAGTTAAGTGCTTGGAAGCGAAGATAGCTTTTATGAAAGAGGGAGCATTTTGAATGGAAACATTTCCGTAGAACTCATAGCCTTTACCGTCGTGTTTCGGAGCCTTTGAAGCGAACAAAGGCGGTGCTGAAACAGTATCGATGACAGATGTTTCGGAAGAAGTTGGAATTGCAGTAGAATAGTGCCTGCACAGCAGAGCCGCAAGGTTGTTGCCGCCATTCACACTCCAGCATGCACGTCTACCTTTCAGTCTGTTGCCGATAATGGTAAATACATTCCCCTCCATACTACCCAGTCTTGCATGATGAATCACGCCGGGAATTCTTGTGGGCGGAATCTCAATACCCCTGTCATAGTATCCCGCAAGAGCCTCTTTGTTCTTTGAATAATAGCTGTAAAGCTNTTGCAATTTNGCCTTTTCACGTTCGTTCTCAGTTGAATTTACATAAGCCTCAATACAAACTAAAAGTTCGTCAAATCGATTTTGCGAAAGTAATTCATGCAAATTTTCAGCGATTTTTTTATTGCTAACGCATTCTGTAATTTTTTTGTTTCTATGAAATTCATCAAGCACGCAAATACAGTCGCAGCTGTTGTCCTTTTGAATCCACTGTGCTCCATCTCCGTTTTTGACACGAAGTTCAAGCTCGTCAATATTGTAAACAGACGCAGTTACATTTTCCATATGTTTTCTGAAATCTCGTGCTAGTTCAAAGCTTGCATATGCTGCCTTATTGTCCAGCTCTCGCCTGATTTCTCCGTTTTTCTGCGTGATATGCAGCACTCCGTCATAAACAATTCCTATCTTCATTTCTTTTGATGCACCGTATTTTTTTCGGTCTTTCCCCTGAAGCTTCAGCCAGTCTCCGTCTGCTTCCTCATAAAGAATTTTACTCTCAATCTTCCCTTTATTTTGCGGCACTTTCTTACTGTTATCAATTTCGGTTTTGCCCAACTCCTGAACAATATTCCAGACAGCTTGGTGCGTAATGTGCAGCCCCGTATTTTCAGATATAGAGTTTGCTGTTTCACGGAAAGATTGATTGCAGATCATTTCCTCGATCCGTTTGCATACTGTTTCGTCAAACAGCCCAATATTTTGCGGATTCAGTTCCTCATCGAGCAGAAAAACATGCTTCTTTTCATTTGCGTCAAAGTATATCCTTCGACTATATTCTATAGTTCCCAGTTTCGTTTTCACTGCGGTTTTGCGGATGCCCTTGTGACGATACTTCTTTGTGTCACGGCTTAACATTAGATTCTCATCAAGTGCTTCAANATGATTTTTTACAACTGCTTTCCCAAATTCCATTGCTGATGCGAAAACTTTTTTCAATAAATTCCGGAAAATTTTCGATTTTACTATTGTCAATTTCGATTTTATATGTTATACTCATTTTAGGTCACTCTGCTTTCTTTGTATTTTTTCTCACTTACATTTTAGCACTTTGTGACCCAGAGAGCAACCTTTTCTTCGGGCTGCTCTCTTTTTTATACTGTCTACTATTATTTTACACTAAGACTCATGCGTATGGTCTGCTATACCTATAGATGTGGGAGCTTTCTGATAATGGTTAAAACCCCATAAAAACAAGACAAATTACTGCACAAAACAGTCAAGATTGCAAAAACGTATTGATTTTTGAAGAGATCGGAGTATAATATAATTAACACGACGGAGAGAAACCAAAAACACACAAAAATCTCCGATACAAAAAATAATTTGGCAAGCTTATTGATTGCTTTTTAAACATTCTTAGTAATAAGAGTTGCCGAAATCAGAAAGGATGAATATTATGAAAGGTTCAATAAAAAAAAGCTGCTTAAAGAGAACACTCGCTTTTATATCAGCATTATCTGTAATCGGAAGCTTCTCAAGTACAATAGGCGCAACCAAAATGATTTCAGATAATATAATTTCAGCTGCTGCAACAGATGACACCACATCTCAGGACAGTACAGAAATAACTGGCAAGTACAGCAGAATTGATATTGAAATTTCAAATAAATTTGATTTTGTCAACGAAGTAAACTGCACAGTAAGCGTTATCAAAGTTAATTCAGATAACAGTGAAACTATTATATTGTCTGATAAACCGCTTACGGTTGGCAACGAAATGAACTCAACGGCATCAATAAGAACAGATTTTATCGAAAACGGTACATACATTGTTGAAGTTCATGCTCCCGGATTCGAGACATTCAAGCAGGAAATATCCGATTTCGACAATATGATATGTGTAGTAAAAGTTACACTTGGTTTTGATAATCGCTACACTTACATAGATAAATNCGAATTAGATAAAAACGNNGAAGNAATANATCTTGACGACACACCTGTAATAGAGAAACCAGAGAGCGACCACCCTGGTGCTATGAAAGTCGGCGATGTAAACGGCGACGGCAAAATCACCAAAAGAGACGAAACTCTTCTCCTTGAAGCTATCGACTCCTCAATCATGAATAACGGCAATATTGAAGTTAATCTTGAAAGAGAAGAAACACTCTGTAGTGACCTGAATTATGATGGCGTAACAAATCTCGCTGACCTTACATTCTTTACAAAGGGATATATCGACACTAAAGGTTGGAACACAAAAGCAAGCCTTATTAAAGATGTTTCTGAAGAATATAAAATTGCTTCTTTAAGCAAAGTGGAAACTATTGGTAATACAGAAAGCAACGGCGTTAAATTATCGGATTTGCTGAAAAGCTCAAGCAACAACGACAATGATGATAATAAATCTGATGAATCTGCACGAAAACTGGAATTAACAGCAACTGAAAAAGTTCCTGTTATGAATGAAGATGGCACTCAAAAAGTTGACGAGGACGGAAAACCAGTATATGAAGAAAAAGAAGTTGAGATTTCAGAAGAACACCCCGTAGGCGTTTCGATGGACCTTGACGGTGTACAGGTGAAAGAAATGACATTTGGTACAAACGCTGATGCAGGAAGTGTAGATGTTCAATTAGAAGACGGTACATGGGTTTCAGTTCCTTTCAAAACAAACTCACAACCCATTACTGAGGAGAAACTTGAATCCGTTGGTGAGGGCGAGACTTCAACTACAGACACACAACCCGTTACTGAAGCAGAATTTGAAGCCGCTGATGAGGATGAGACTTCAATTGAAACTCCAAATTCGGTTATTGCTGAAAGTAATGTATCAGTTAAAATTGACGAGAATGGTAATATTTCACTTAATCTTGAAAATCAGATAGCTGTTAAAAAAATCACTCTTAAGATTACAAAAGTTAAAAATGCGAAACTTGCTGAAATCGGAACAGTTGAGTTCCTTAACGGAATGGAAGAACGTATTTCAGAGCCTCAAATAGACTTCCCGACAAATGTTGAGGTTGTACAGAACTGTGGTGTTGCCGACAAGTACGCAACAATCATAGCAAATTGGGACAAGCCTGTAAACGGAGGAAGCAAATTTGAATATGAGGTTTCCACAAGTTCAGCTACAAGGGCAGACGGAAGCTTTTCTTCAACTATCCCTGGTGTACAGAATACCGTAGTAGAAAGTCCTACATTTACACTTGCATCAGAACACGGAAACTTCAAACTGATAAAGATAAACACAACATATTATGTACACGTTCGCTGCATAGACGAAGATTATAAGAGCAAATGGTCTGATTACGCAAAAGTTACTACAGTATCAAACAGCATTCCCGCAAAGCCGGACTATGTTAGTGCTAAAGGCAATTTCAGAAGCCTGAAAGTTTCATGGGGTTCAGATAACACAAACAGCACAACCGGCTATAAACTTTACTACAGAGACATAACAAATAATCTTGATGAAAACGGCAGACCTACAGGCACATATGATGTAGTCGATGTAGGCAAAACAACAAGCCACATACTTAACGGATTGGAAGATAAAACCGAATATGAAGTTTATGTAGTAGGTTATAATCCAAAGGGCGAAAGTCCTGAATCAGTTCACGCAATGGGAAAGACCATTTCGGCTCAGCCTGTTGAAATGCGTAAGTATAACGCTATCAACTGCGACGATGACGGCAACACAGGAAATGCACATATCGTTTCTGTTGTAAGAGGCGGAGGAAATATGATAAACTCTCTCAAAGATACCGCAGAAACTGAAAAAATTGAAAAAAAATACAATGAAATAATCAATGATGAAAATGCAACTCAAGCAGAAAAAAACGCAGCAACGAAAAATAAAAACGCAGAACTTGCAAAGATTACAAAAACAGCGTGGGGCGTTGTTGACGGCAATCAGGAATCATATTATTCATATGGAAGCTGGAATGACGGCGGTATTACATATGAATTTGACAATGAATATGAACTTAGTACTATNGCTCTTTCNGTACCGTACAACNGACCTAACTTCTTCCAGACATNGATAACAGNATGGGACGAAAACGGAAACGCAGTAAGTTACAGNGGTTGGAAAGGAATGAGCAGAANAAAAGACAAAAACGGAAAAGAATATTTCTTTATTAATTTCCCGAAAGTTAAAGCTAAGAAAATTAAACTCAGCTTTGGCAACTACGCAGGAGAATACAGGGAAATCGCATATTCTGAAATCATTTTCTATCATTATGATTCAATAATGGAAGAAATCATGGCTCTGTATGTTGACGACCTCCATACAGTTCTCAGAGACGATGTTACTCAGGAAACTATTGACGCTCTCCGTGACAGAATCGTTTTACCGGATAAGAGAAACGGCGAATATCACCCAAATAAAGCTAATTTGGAGAATGAACTTAACACAGCAGAAAAATTACTTAATGCTGAAAATATAAGCAAACCTATACTTATACACAACAGCATTACCACATATGACCCTACTGGTGGCAAATCACGTAAATACAGCGGACTTAATGCATGGCAGCCTCTCGGTGTTTCTGCCGGTGCAAACACAGAAATAACGGTTTACGTAGGAAGCCCGAGCAAGAAAACAGGCGACAGTACAGAATTAAAACTTATTGCAACACAGTACAACTCCGAATCAAACGGCGTGATATTAAAAACTCAGGCTCTTCAGATAGGAGCAAATACAATCACAATTCCAAGCGGTGGCATAGCAGGTGCAGAAGCAGGTGGTGCGCTTTATATTCAGCACCACGGCGGTGACCAGTCAAAAGTTTATTATTCAGTACGTGTAGAAGGCGGCACGGAAGTTCCGATTCTCGACCTTTACCAGATAACCGACAGTGATGAACGTTTCAACAGAGCAGCTGACTATATAGAGGCTCTTGAAGCTCATGTTGCAAACATGGAAAACGAACACAACAGAATCCACAAGGGTTCAAAGTACATGGGCGAAAGAAACAGCAAACTTGATTACGACTATGACAAAAAGCTTTGTATCGCAGGTGCAACTGATATTCTTTGCGATACAATGATGTATTCACTTCCCGCTCATCAGATACTCGCAGGCTTAGGCGACGGCTCAGTTGAAGACCGTGCTGAAAAACTCATAAGGTCAATGGAATCAATGGAAGAAATGATGAAACTCTTCTATCAGCACAAGGGCATGAGTCCTGATGCTGTAAATGTAGTAGACCGTATTCCAAATCAGCACCTCAATATCCGTTATCAGAGAATGTTCCAGGGTGCAGCAATGTACGCAGCAGGCAATCACATCGGTATCCAGTGGGGAACTGCTTCCAGTATGGTTAATTCCAAAGGCGTAAAGGCTGATGAAAACGGCAGATACGTAAGCGGCAGTTACTTCGGTTGGGGGATTGCTCACGAAATCGGTCACAACATCAACGATTCAAGCTATGTTTTGGCTGAAATCACAAACAACTATTTTGCACTTCTTGCACAGTCACAGGATACAAATAAAAATTCAAGACTTAACTACAACAATATTTTCAAAAAAGTAACTTCCAATACAAAAGGAAACGCAGACCAGGGAACACAGCTTGGTATGTACTGGCAGCTCCACCTTGCTTATGATAAGGACTTCAACTTCAAGACTTACGATACAAACGACGAAATACTGGAAAATCTTTTCTATGCAAGAATGGACACATATTCAAGAAATCCCGCCAGAGCTCCCCAGCCTTATGGTACAGCTCTTACACTCAGTGGCAACACCGACCAGAATCTTATGCGTCTTGCGTGTGCGGCAGCAGAGAAAAATGTTCTCGAATTCTTCGAGCGTTGGGGCAAAACTCCCGATGCAACTACCCGTGCATATGCATCACAGTTCCCGAAAGAAACAAGAGCTATCATGTACGCTAATGATGATTCAAGAGTTTATGCAATGACAGACGAAAGCTGGCTTGTAAATGACGACGGCAGCGCAGCATCAATGATAGACGACGTTAAGGTAAGCGTCGGCACAGGTACAAGAGCAAATAAGGTTACCCTTTCAATTGACGTTTCTGACATGATGTATAAAGATGATATTCTTGGATACGAAATCGTTCGCTGTGTTACAACATATGGCGACGTTAAGGAAACTCCGATAGCATTTACATCAAATCCGTATTACACAGATACAGTTACATCTNTCAACANCCGTANAGTATCTTANAANGTTACACTTATTGACCATTATCTCAACCGNTCGGAANTATTTACTACAGATACAGTAAAGATTCAGCACGACGGCAGCCTTGACAAATCAAACTGGACAATCAGCACAGAGACCGGAAGCCGTTATTTTACAGCACCAATGATAACTCATGAAGCTTCAGAAGATGAACTTCCTTGTGAACATACAGTAATCAATCCGGCTATAGCAGCTATAGACGATGATTTAGAGACAGTTTACGAGGCTAAGGTGACCCGCGATCCAAGTATATATATTAACTTTAATCAGCCACTTGTAGTATGCGGACTGAAATACACATCAGGCACTACATCGAATGACTCAATTGGTTATTTTATCTACGTTAAGAATGAAGCAGGCGGATGGCAGCATGTAGCAACCGGCAACTTCAACGGAAGTGGTATTGCTTACTTCGCTAACGCAGACAAAAAGTACATCAGCACTTATGAAACAACAGAAATAAGATTACAGTTGACAAANCAGAATGGCAAGACCATATCTATCGCAGAACTTGATGTTCTCGGCGTAACAGGCGATAACGTTGACTTCCGCAGAGNNNNTGAAAAGNNAGANNCGGCATNCGGNATCCTTTCGGGAGATTACAAATACGGCACAAGAGAACAGGATTTCATTCCTGAGGGTTCACTCGTATTTACAGGTTCTTACAAGGGCAACCCCACTTACAATGCAGTTATTCTCTACGATGAAAACGGAAATATCGTCGGCGGCACAGGCGTTGATGACGAAGGTGAAGCAAGTCAGATAATTCTGGCAGACGTTCCGGACGGTTCAATCATTACAGACGTTTCTAACGGAACTTGGGTGTACTGGATTAATCCCGAAGATATTGACAATATGGTTTGGCCAGAAAAGGTTCGTGTAGAACTCTACAGAGTAAACAATGCAATCACAAACGAAGGTCAGCGTATAGTAAGTGATTCACTGTTTGAAAAAGTACCAGATAAGGATAAAATGTCTCCTATTACAATTGGAGGTAATAGAAAGTATAATACAGAAGTTACCACCGAAGGCGGTGATAAAGAGTAACGAAAAGAGGAGTAAGTTATGTTAAAAAAGGTTTTGGCAGGCACGGCAGCAGTTTTATTGCTTGCGTCGATAAGTCCTATAATGACAATAGCTAACAATACGGGAAACGGTGGCACTTCTGCCACCATCCCTTCCACCCTGAGAAGCAATGTTACTATAGACGCATACAGCGGTGAAGTAAAGCTAATCTCTTCCGGAGCAAAAGATGAAAAAATCACTACTTTCCGTCTTAACCTTACATCATTAAAGGCAATCGACTTTCAATTCTGCGAGAACGCTGAAAGTATATTCGATATTTACTACTCTAAAGTAAACAATGATTCAAAATCATTAAACATTTATGTGTACAGCCAAAACTCGCTCTTTGATGATAACGACTCATTGGTTATAGGAACCGTAAGCAATCCTACCTATGTTAAAGCAGAAAATGTTGAGTATGTTTCGGGCGATGATGTCATTACATTAGATACCAAGTTGAGAACATATGTACCTGAAACCGTAGCAAAGTCTGGTAATGCAGAAACTGAGGCTGAAGAAGTTGTTGTTCAGGAAGATGTATATGGTCTTGAAGCCGGAGAGCAGTTCAGAAACCTTAACTATAGTTTACTTACAACAACAACAGCATCAACATCTAAGGTGATGACTACAACTACAACTACAGCTATACCAACCGTTACCACGACTACAACCAAGAGAACACGGAGTACCACTACAACCGAAGAACCAACAACTACTACAACTATTACTACAAAAGCTACAAAGCCTCCGAAGCCTATAATGACATCTACTACAGAAGCTACAACATCTACAACAACCACCACAGTGACTACAGAACCTACAACAACATCCACAACTACTACAACAGAAACAAAGCCCACAACTACTACATCTATAACAACAACTACAGAGCCTACAACAACATCCACAACAACTACAACAGAAACAAAGCCCACAACTACTACATCTACAACAACAACTACAGAGCCTACAACAACANCCACAACANCTACNACAGAAACAAAGCCCACAACTACTANATCTACAACAACAACTACAGAGCTTACAACAATATCTACAACAATCACAACAAGCACAAAGCCTACATCTATAACATTTACCACAACAACAACTACAGAGCCTACAACTACATCTACAACAACTACAACAGAAACAAAGCCTACAACTACTACATCTACAACAACAACTACAGAGCCTACAACAACATCCACAACAACTACAA
>WFLX010384893.1_pt1 | contig 15559 bp, 11 predicted proteins | sample 4967041 | NCBI WGS metagenome assembly WFLX01 (sample SAMN12857096, study PRJNA449069) | gut metagenome | isolation source: stool from male and female vole | host: Microtus ochrogaster | place: USA:Florida | collected 2017 | reverse complement strand
GACTATCACTGGGACCGCTCCGAGGACATCGCCTTCTACGACTCCATTATCCGCCCGTGGGCCGAGGAAATCACCGTCACCGATACCCTCTATTCAGCCACCGGCGAGGACTCCCTGATTACCCGCAAGGGCATTCAGTACCTGCCCAACGACATCTACTTAGGCTGGTTCAACGTCAACTATAAAGCGCCCTATCTGGTTGACTATAAGCGCCCCGAGCGACGAATGATCGACATAACCCTCGGCGCACCCACCGACACAGCCCCCACCCTGACCATCGTCGACGGCGCTCCCGGCATCGGTCGGGCCGACTCCCTGTGGGCACTGAGGCAGGCCAGCGTCGGCAACGACACCATCCGCTTCTGGATCACCGACCCCGACGTGTATGCCGCCGACTCCCTCCGCCTGGCCGTACGCTACCCGCGCACCGACTCCCTCGAACGGGTGGTGTGGAAAAGCGACACCCTGCGGTTCTTCTTCCGCGACCCCAAGAAGAGCAAGAAAGAAATCGAACAGGAGGAAGCCCGCCTCAAGGCGCTCATCACCGTGGACTCAATCACCGGCGACACCATAGTGCTGCCCGACCCCAAGCGTGAGTTCCTCATCCCGATGCTGCGCTCGTCGGCCTCGCTGGATATCAACCGCCCCCTGAGCCTGGGCTTCACCACTCCCGTGGGCCGCATCGACACATCCGCCTGGCACCTCGAAATGCAGGTCGACACCCTGTGGAAACCCGTTGCTTTCGAAATTCTCCCCGACTCGTCCAACCTGCTGCTGAACCGGATTATATCCTTCGAGCACACTCCCGGCGAGCACTTCCGCCTCACCATCGACTCCCTCGGCACCGAAGGCATCTACGGCACCCACAACCGCCCGTTCACCGCCGACATCAACGTGCGTGCCCTGGAGGAGTACTCCAACTTCATCCTCACCATGCCCGGAACCGACTCCATGCAGATGGTGGTGCAACTGCTCAACAGCTCCGACAACCCCCTGTACACAGCCATAAAGCCCGTCGGCTCCGACCGCCTGACCATGCGGTTCATCAACCCCGGAACCTACTACCTGCGCACATTCTTCGACTCAAATCCCAACGGAAAGTGGGACACCGGCAACCCCCTGGACTCAATCCAGCCCGAGGACGTGTTCTACTTCGCCAAGAAGATAAACCTGCGCAAGAACTGGGACGTGGAGCAGACGTGGAACCTCTACGAACTGGCCGTCGACAGCCAGAAGCCCTACGCCATCAAGAAGAACAAGCCCAAGCTCAAGCGCGGCGAAAAGGCCCCCGGCGAGGAAGAAGAGGATGAGGACGAATTCGACCCCATGGCCAACCCATTCGACCCCAACAGCCGCCGAAACAACAACCGCAACAACAACAACTCCAACAATGGGCTCGGAGGCCTGGGAGGACTCCGCGGCATGGGTGGACTGCAGAGAAATAACAACAGGTAACGCTCCGATTTCTCCGTCCGTTACGCTCGTTTTTTAATGTCATATACATTTTTAACTACCGAAATATCATTATCAATCAATTCTTTTCGTATCTTTGCACGAACAACATCTCATTTCCAATCATATCACATGGGTAAATTTATCATTAAGTCACTGTTTGTCATAGTATTAGCTATGGCAAACCTCGCGAGCGCACGCGCAGCCGACCCCGTTCTCTACGGCTCGGTTGTCGACGCCGTCAGCTGGGGGGCTGCCGATATCGGCAAAATCGGTATCTACCGCATCCCCACTTCAGCCAATCAGGAATTCGAACTCGTTGCCGCCGGCCCCGACAGTAAAATGGGCGGAGTGCTGGTCGGCCAGACCTACTATGCAGGTTACTACCGTCGCGGTGTGATTAACATACCTACCATCGCTTCCTACGATGTCAACACTTGGAATCAACTCGGCTCCACAGGCTCCGACGAATCGGTAATGGCTAACGACCTGACCTACGACCCCGTCACCAAAAAAGTCTACGGCAGCTTCAAGAACGGTTCTGGCACCGGATATGTGTTCGGCACCATCAACTACTCCGACGCGGTAGTTGACCGCCTCAGCAGCTCCGCTCCCACCTGGTGGGCCCTGGCTACGGACGCCAACGGAAACATGTTCGGCATCGCCAAAACCGACACCGGCAGCGCTCTCTACAAGGTTAACAAATCCAATGGCTCCGGCACACTCATCGGCGAAACCGGTTGCAAGCCCGAGTACACCACCTCGGCCTACATCGACCCCGCCACCGGACGCATGTTCTGGACACTCGCTGCCGAGGATGACACCGCAGGCCTCTACGAAGTGGACAAAACCACCGGCCAGGCTACCCTGCTGTGCGAGTTTCCCGACGGCGAGCAGGTCTGCGGCCTGTTCATGATTATTCCCGAGGCAGCCGACGATGCACCCGCTGCTTGCACCGACCTTGAGGCCTCATTCCCCAACGGAAACCTCAGCGGCACAATCTCCTTCGCTACGCCCAACAAGCTCTTCAACGGCGCCGCAGCTTCCGGCAAAATTTCCTACACCGTCAGCGCAAACTCCAAGGAGATTGCCAAGGGCGAAAGCACCTTCGGCTCCAAGGTATCCGTGCCCGTCACTGTGGAGAAGGGTGGCAAGTACACCTTCACTGTAGTACTCTCCAACGCCGCCGGAAACAGCCCGGAGGCCATGTGCGAAGTATATGTCGGCCAGGGAACCCCGCAGGCTCCTAAAGTCGACGCTTCGTATGCCGAGGGCAAGTTCATCGTCAGCTGGACCGTGCCCGAGTCGGTCAACGGCGGCTATATCGACCCCGCAAAGGTTACCTACAAGGTCGTGCGCTATCCCAGCCAGGTTGTAGTTGCTTCGGCCGCAACCGGCAACTCCATCGAAGTGCCCATGGACGAACCGACCGGCCTTACCAAATTCTGGTACGGTGTCGTGGCTACCTACAACGGCGTAGTGTCGCCCGAAGGTCTTTCCAACGTGGTCACCCTCGGCTCTATCGTGCCCCCGTACTCAGTCGTATTCCAGACTGAGGAGGACGCCCAGAACCACACCATCATCAACTCAAACAACGACTTCTACTCCAACGGCTTACCCCGCCAGTGGGCTTTCGACCACGGCTCCATGAGCGTCGGATTCAACAACGAGGCCGACATGGACGACTGGCTCATCACCCCCGCCGTGAGCCTCGAAGCCGGCTATGCCTATGTGTTCACCATCAACGCTCAGGCCCAGTCAGTCAACTTTGTTGAAAAACTCGAAGTGAAGCTTGGCGATGCTCCCACCGTTGAGGCAATGACCGGCGTGGTTATGGAACCCTTCGAGTTCAACAACACCGAACCCGAGGATTTCACCGGCCTAATCACAGCACCCGCCACGGGCAAGTACTACATCGGTATCCACGGCATCAGCCCCGCCAAGAACTACCGCATCTACGTCAACAGCTACAGCATCGGCGCCCCCAAGAGCACTGCCGTACCGGCCGCTCCCACCGCCATGAAGCTCGTGCCCGACGCTAACGGCGCATTCGTAATCACAGCCACGGTGACCGCCCCCGAAAAGGATATCGCCGGCGCAAACCTCGAGTCGCTGGACCGCGTCGAACTCTGGCGCGGAACCACCCTCGTTAAGAGCTTCAAACCCGCAGAACCGGGCAAGAGCTACACCTTCACCGACGAAATGTCGCAGGGCGGCCTGACGGAATATCGTGCCATTGCCTACAACGGTGCCGGCGCAAGCCCCGAACTCTCCGCTTCCGTGCTGGTGGGCGTCAACAAGCCCGCCGCTCCCTCCAAGGTTTCCATGGTGGAAACCGAAAAGGACGGCGAAGTAACCCTCAGCTGGCCCAAAGTAACCACCGACGAAGCCGGGAATCCCCTAAACCCCGACCTGGTGACCTACACCGTCTACCAGCTCCAGGCTGAGACCTATGTGGCTATCGCCGACGACATCGCCGAGGACTTCTTTACCTTCCAGGCTGTGAAGGACGGCGACCAGAAGTTCGTCCACTTCTTTGTATCGGCCCAGACTTCCGCCGGCGTGTCGCCCCTGGTTGAGTCGGACTATATTCCCGCCGGAACGCCCCTTTCGGTTCCCTTCTATGAAACCTTCGCCAACGTGGACACCGACCACCTGATGTCCTACACCGACGACGCACCCGCCATGTGGACGCTCGTCGGCGACAACAACAGCTACGGCATCACTTCCCACACCGGCGACAACGGTATGCTCCTCTCCCGCGGCAAGGTCGAGGGCGACTACTCCACCATCAACACACTCAAGATTCACCTGAGCGACATCGTCAAGCCCGGCGCAATGTTCTATACATATAATATTACATCCGACGGCGCCGACGACAACGTGGTTGAACTCCTGGTATACGCCGACGGCGAGTGGACAACCCTCACCTCATGCGTAATCTCGTCTCTGGGCACCGAGGCAGGTTGGTACCTCGTATCCGCGCCTTTGGACGACTATGTAGGCAAGGACATCCTCGTGGGCATCAAGACCATTGCCAAGGCTTACCACGAAACATTCATCGACGACCTCTCCGTGGCATCCATGGTAGCCGACGACCTCGCTGTGAAGGCCGTGACTGCACCCGAAGCCGTGAACTTCAACCAGCCGTTCACCATCGACGTGGTAGTTGAAAACAAGGGCGTGCAGACCAAGCAGAACGTAGTGGTGAAACTCTATGCCGACGGCGATGAGGCTCAGTCGCAGACCATCAAGCAGCTCAACTCCGGCTCCAGCACCGCCGTCACCTTCGAGTGCAACTACAACGCCCTGACAGCCGCCGCTTCCACTTTCACCGTGGAAGTGGTCGACGACAAGGACGAGTTCCCCGACGACAACAAGAGCAAGGCCTTCAAGGTGGATATTAACTTCCCCACTCTTCCTGTTGTGGAGGCGCTCAAGGGCGAAATTCACCCCAACGGAGTCGTTACCCTCAGCTGGGAAGAACCCGCTACTGCCGGCTATGAGGCAGTTGCCGTCACCGACGACTTCGAAAGCTACGATTCCTTCATCAAGACCGGTATCGGCGATTGGACCACCGTCGACGGCGATAAAGGTATCATCGGCTCAATCACCGACGTCGAAATCCCCAACATCCCCTACAATTCCAAACAGTCATGGTGGGTGATGGACGGCAGCTATCAGGACTTCAACAAGAGCTTCAATGCTCATTCGGGCAAAAAGTATCTGGCCCAGATGTTCGTCATCGACGGCACCTCCGGCCTGTCCATCCCCTGCGAGGACTGGCTGATTTCGCCCGAACTCACCGGCAAGGAACAGACCGTCAGCTTCTATGCCCGCAGCTACTCCAACACTTACCCCGAAACTTTCGAGGTTCTCTACTCCACCACCGGCAACAACGTGGCCGACTTCAAGAGCGTAGACTCACATAGCGAAATCCCCGCCACCTGGGAACTCTACTCATTCGACCTCCCCGTCGGCAGCAAGTACTTCGCCATCGTGGCCCGGTCGCAGAACAAGTACATGCTCTTCATCGACGACATCACCTACACTCCACTCTCGGCCGGCGACCTCACCGTCAAGGGTTACAACCTCTGGCGCAACGGCATCAAACTCAACGATGCACCCGTGGCCGAGGCTAAGTACTCCGACACCGATGCCGACGCATCCAAGGACGCCGACTACCGCGTCACCGTTGTTTACGACAAGGGCGAATCCATGCCCTCGCCCAAGGCAACCATCACCGTCAGCGGCCTCGATGCAGCCTTGGCCGGTCAAGCCGTTGAAGTAACCGGTGGCGTAGGCATCATCACCGTCAGCGGTGCCGAAGGCGTCGTAATCGACGTATACACCGCCGCAGGCGTCCGCACAGCCTCCGCCGAAGGCGTAGGCCGCAACAGCTTCACCGTCGCTGCCGGCATGTACATTGTCCGCGTCGGTTCCCAGGCCTTCAAGGTAGTGGTTAAATAACTCCCGCATAATCTTCCCCAAGAGCGACACCCCCCGGTGCCGCTCTTTTTTGCTTAAACATCGGGATTAATCTCGATTAATCAGGATAAATCATGATTAATCCTGATAAAAATATTAGCCTCGCGCTTTTTTGGATTTATTTGCGGTTTTTATTTGGTAGTGCGGGGGTTTATCTTTATCTTTGGGGAATAGAAAATTTTGAACATGGAACATCCTGAAAACGATTCCCAATATATAGGCCTCAATGTAAATTCGGGCGTGGCTCAGCCTCCGATAGTTAATCCCTACCTGAACAAACGTCCACGCCGCAAGCCTCTGCCGCCGGCTTCGGAGCTGGTGGAGGGCATTCTCAAAGGCGATGTTACAACACTCAGCCGCGCCGTGACCCTGGTGGAGAGTCTGGCTCCGGAGCACTACAACGTTGCGCAGGAAGTCATCGAAAAGTGCCTGCCGCACTCGGGCAACTCCCGCCGCATTGGCATTACCGGCGTCCCCGGTGCAGGCAAGAGTACGAGCATCGACGTGTTCGGTCTGCACGTGCTCAAGGACGGCGGCAAGCTGGCAGTTCTGGCCATCGACCCCTCCAGCGAGCGCACCAAAGGCTCCATCCTCGGCGACAAGACACGCATGGAAAAACTCTCCACGCATCCCGGTGCTTTTATCCGCCCCAGCCCCTCGGCGGGTTCCCTGGGAGGCGTTGCCCGCAAGACGCGCGAGACAATCGTACTCTGTGAAGCCGCAGGCTACAACAACATTTTCGTCGAAACCGTCGGAGTAGGGCAGAGCGAAACAGCCGTGCACTCGATGGTCGACTTTTTCCTCCTCATCCAGATTGCCGGCGCCGGCGACGAACTCCAGGGCATCAAGCGCGGCATCATGGAGATGGCCGACGGAATAGTAATCAACAAGGCCGACGGAGCCAACGTCGGGCCCGCACAGCTGGCCCAGGCGCAGTACCGCTCCGCACTCCACCTCTTCCCGCCCACAACCTCGGGCTGGATGCCGGAGGTGCTCACCTATTCCGGCTACTACGAACTCGGCATTCCCGAAGTATGGGAGATGATCGACCGCTACTTCGCCTTCGTCAAAAGCAACGGATTCTTCGAGGAGAAGCGTCGTCAGCAGGCGCGCTGGTGGATGTATGAAACCATCGATGAGCAGCTGCGCAAACATTTTTACGACAACCCCGACATTGCACGCCGCCTCGTCCACGCCGAACAGGAAGTTTTTGCCAACCGACGCTCCAGCTTCGCCGCCGCCGCCGATGTTCTGAACCATTATTTCAAGGAAAATGAAAAGTAAAGTTATATCACTGCTGTTGCTGATGCTCATAGCCGCGAGCATCGACGCGCAGGCACGTCGCCAGGGCGAAAAGGTGGGCGTGAGCGTAAGCGAAATCACCTACGACTTCGGTACAATCTACGAAGATTCTCCCGCCGTGAAGCACACATTCACCCTCACCAACAACGGTTCCGGCGCCGTAGCCATCCTATCGGCAAGTGCCTCCTGCGGGTGCACCAAACCGAAGCACGACAAAAAACCGTTCAAGCCCGGCGAAACGTCCGAAATACACGTAACGTTTATGCCTGCCGGGCAGTCGGGCGAAATTAACAAAGATGTGAAGGTGCGACTCAAAAATGCCGACGGCAAGAGCGAAACCGTCAACCTACACCTGCGCGGCGTGGTGTTGCCTAAAAAGCAGAGGCAATAACGCCAACAAGGCGATGCCTCACGGAATCGCCTTGTTAGCTAATAAACCAATCATTATCACATTTCTTGCAATGGAAAAAGTATCTTTCTCTGTTTGTACTTATATAACACCACCACTTCGGAATGGTTCAGCCTAAAGATACTTTTTTTCGATAAAAATAGTTTTTAACTACCCTGTGCACATTATTAGCACAGCTAATGAGTTATCTTTGCAACGGAAAATAATTAAATACAATATATTATGNCAGTAAAANCAGACAAGACCAAGAAAAGCGCCTCCTCCAAGNAANCCAAGNATCCTAAGGNAGCGCGCCTNGAGGCCCTGGCATCGGCCCTGAGCAAAATTGAGANGGACTATGGAAAAGGAGCGGTGATGAAGCTTGGCGACGAGGTTGTGGAGGATATCGAAGTGATTCCCACCGGATCAATCAGCCTCAACTATGCCCTTGGCGTAGGCGGTTATCCCCGCGGCCGAATCGTGGAGATATTTGGTCCGGAATCCTCCGGTAAGACTACCCTTGCCATCCATGCCATCGCCGAAGCCCAGAAGCGCGGCGGCATCGCAGCTATGATTGACGCCGAACACGCTTTCGACCGCTTTTATGCCGCCAAGCTCGGTGTGGACATCAACAACCTGCTCATCTCCCAGCCCGACAACGGCGAGCAGGCCCTCGAAATCGCCGAGCAGCTTATCCGCTCCAGCGCAATCGACATCCTCGTGGTTGACTCCGTGGCTGCTCTTACACCCAAGAGCGAAATTGAAGGCGACATGGGCGACCGCAACGTAGGCCTCCAGGCCCGACTCATGTCGCAGGCCATGCGCAAGCTGACCTCTACCATTGCCCGCACCAACACCACCTGCATCTTCATCAACCAGTTGCGCGAGAAAATCGGTGTGATGTTCGGCCCGTCGGAAACCACCACCGGTGGCAACGCCCTGAAGTTCTACTCGTCGGTACGTATCGACATCCGCTCACGCAACCCAATCAAAGACGGCGACGATGTGCTCGGACGACGCGCATACATCAAGGTGGTAAAGAATAAAGTGGCACCTCCTTTCAAACGCGCCGAATTCGACATCATGTTCGGCGAAGGTATTTCCCTATCCGGCGAAATTCTCGACCTCGGTGTTGACTTCGACATCATCAAAAAGAGCGGTTCCTGGTTCAGCTACAACGGCACAAAGATTGCCCAGGGCCGCGATGCCGCCAAGCGCGTAATTCAGGATAACCCCGAACTCGCAGCCGAACTCGAAGAGCTCATAATGCAGGCTCTCAAGAGCGGACAGAAGGTATCAAAATCAAAGAAAGGCTCCAAGAAAGTTGAAGCAGACGAAGAACCCGAAGTAAACACGCCCGAATCCAACAACACCGAAGACGACGACTTCGACGACGATCTGCCCGATGACTTCTCCATCGAGGAAGACCTGTAATTAGGGTTTGAGGTAGAATATTTAAAGTATAAGGACTTTTACCTGCCGCTCCCTTCGCTTATCAGGACTCTCTTAAATTTCCCCATGTTTGTTGCAGCGGTTATCAACAATGTGTTGATAACCGCTGTTGATTTCGTTCCACAACTCAACAACAACTTTCAGCTTCAGGTCCTTGCACGGTCCAAAGTTCTGTATATACAGCACTTGCCCGCTCTTCTCCAAATAATTGCCCGGTGTAATTATCAAATACTTATGAGGCGCAATANCCANAAAAACATGGCCATAACAGCCCGTNTATCANCCNCCAANGTTATCANATTATCTATCGCACCCGTTATCAACACGGTGTTGATAATCTAAATTTTTGATTTAATTACAAGGATAAAAACAATTAATAACTAACGAGTTAAGGNTANAATTGAAGATTAAATACTTGAAGATTTCCTGTTGATAAGGCCGCTCGCAAAATCAATAACTCAAAAAAGCAAGNAAAGNNTCAAAAACTTATCGCGGCTATCAACACCCTTTGTAGTTATTGCTTNGGGGNTTTTTNTTTTAAAAAAAATTCTTCTTAAATAAAAGAGAAAAACAATAATAAAAAACACCTGTCGAAAACTCCCCGACATTTACACCTTATGGGCCGGGAAGGAAGATAGCATGATAATAGCAAGGATTCAGGAGCTTTAGGTGTGCAGAACCTCTTAAGCGCACCGGGCTTCGACTTTGGTTTGCGAAAGTTGAATAAAAAGGTTATCTTTGTGGAGCGATATGAAAAAGAAGACTATCTGGGAAATGCAGCGGCTGAGCGTGGAGGAGTTTCGCGCTTCGCGCCGTATGCCAGTTGCCCTGGTGCTGGACAATGTCCGGAGCCTTAACAACATCGGGTCGATGTTCCGCAGCGCCGACGCTTTTGCGGCCACGGAGATTGTGCTCTGCGGCATCTCGTCGCCACCCCCTTCGCCTGAAATCCACAAGACGGCCCTCGGAGCCGAAGAAAGTGTGCCCTGGCGCTACTTTGCAACAACGGCCGAAGCGGTGGGTGCTCTTAGGGCTGAAGGATATGTCATCGCGTGCCTGGAACTGGTCAACAGCAGTGTGCCGCTGAACGCCTTCACTCCTGACGAGGGGTCGCGTTACGCAATAGTGGTAGGCAACGAGGTAGACGGCATCGACCAGGCAATAGTCGACAGCGCCGACCTTTGCCTCGAAATCCCCCAGTCCGGCACAAAACATTCGCTCAACGTTGCAATCTCGGCCTCGGTGGCCATGTGGGAGTTCTACAAGCACTATTTGTGCTGCGGAGATTAGAGATTAGGAGATTAAGAGAGTAAAAGATTAAGAGACTCGTAAGTAGATTATCTATAAAGCCAAAAACTATACCATATATGGAACCGAGCTCCAACCAAATAGTGACCTTTCCGCGCCCGCTCAAGGAGGGCGACAAGATAGCCATCGTGGCACCCGCCGGCGTGCTGCGCGACCATTCCATTGTCCACAACAGCGTCAGCGCACTTCGCGAGCAGGGGTGGGACGCCGTGATTTATCCGCACACACTGGGTGAAAACGGCCGGTACAGCGGCACGGACAACGAGCGCTTCGCCGACCTCCGCGACGCCTTTGCCGACCCCGACGTGCGCGCAATTCTCTGCGCCCGCGGTGGCTACGGCGTGGTGCACATTCTCGACCGCCTCAACGACCTGCCCATCGAGGACGATCCCAAGTGGGTTATCGGCTTTTCGGACATCTCAGCCCTCCATGCGCTGATGGCCAAGAAGGGCATTGCGAGCATCCACTCCAACATGTGCGCCGCAATCCAGAAGGGAACTTCCGATGCGGACAATGTTGAGCTTTTCGAGGTGCTGCGCGGCAACCGGCCTGTCTACACTTTTCCTACCCACGAGTACGACAACTTCGGCATCGCTACCGGCCCGCTCTACGGCGGCAATCTCTCCGTGGTTGCCGAACTTATAAACACGCCGTACGACCTGCTCAAACCCGGCTCGATCATCTTCCTCGAAGACCTCCAGGAACCAATATATAAGGTGGAGCGCATCTTCTACCAGCTGCGCATGAGCGGCATCCTGGACAACGTTGCCGGCATAATCATCGGCAAATTTACCGAGTATGCCCCGGACGAATCGTACAAGGACATGTACAGCATGATTCACAACGTGCTGGCAGGCCTCAATATCCCCATCGCTTTCGATGTGCCCATCGGCCACGTGGACCACAACATCCCGGTTATAGAAGGAGCACGCGCCACCCTCAAGGTGGGTTCAACAGGCAACAACAGCTTGATTTTTCACCGCGGAGAGTAGTCAGAGCTGAAACTCGAAGCCCAGGCGAAGTGCGAAGCGGGTTTCTATTTTGTGGCTGTAGAGCGTTTGGCCAAAGGTAATTCCTCCATCGGGATGCGTCACATGCTCAGGGTAAGAATAACGCCGGCCATAGAGGGTCATGCCCAAGGCTAAGTTAATTGCCGAGCGTCGACCCCAGTTGAAACGATAGCCCACCATAGGCGAGAAGTATATGCCGCCGTGGTGGGCTAAATTTGCGCCAAAACGTGTGGAGAAAAAAGGCGTGAAGCGATTCCATTTTGCATCAAGCTTACACTCAGCAAAGAGAGGAATGATGTAGCGGGCATGCCACTCGTATTCGTTCTCCGAGGCTTTCCAGTCCAGGTTGTACTCAAAGCCGGCTCCGCCGCCCACGTAGAGCCAATCGTTAAATTGATAGCCGTGGGAGGTTGAAAGGCCGGTGAAAATTTCCGTGGCATCACCCCCGCCTCCGTCAGCGGATAGGAAACCCAAGTCCAAGGTAGCGTCATTGCTCCAATCCACAAATCCGCGGTAGCCGCGCCCGGGCTGCATGGCCGCAACCGTCCCGGCCACCACCCAGGCCACAAATAAAATAATGAGCTTCTTCACTAAATGCAGAGTTGCTTCATCAGGAATTAACCATTACAAAGCACTGGATACCTAAGCGGTCTTCTATGTTGGCTATGCTCTTGAAGCTAAGATTTTCAGTGCCGGAAAGCAATTTGCTCACATACTGAGGAGTCACGCCTAAGCGTTGGGCAAGTTCAGCTCTCTTAAGTCCTTTATCCTGCATATATGCTATAAGAGTTAAAGCAAGCTGCCGGGACCATCTTAGCCAACTTGCATTTTCCTTACGCCAAGTAGCTTCTTCTACAAAATGTGATGGTTGCTCACTTTGATGAGACTCTAAAAATTTTAATGCCTTACTTGCCATATTATTCTTCACTTATGAGTTCCACAAAACTATCCTGATCGAATACGCCATTAGATTTGAGATAAGCTTTGCATTTATTTAATTTATTGAGTTCTAATGCAGTATGTTCCCTTTCCTGCATTGTTCGAGTTAATTTGATTGCTCCACCTGTCACTACATAAACATTTGGTTCCAGTCGTATTGCATATATTCTTACCCAGCTTGCATGCCGTTCTCTATCCCAATTACGAGCTTTTTCACGAGTCAGTTCAGAAATTCGTGTATCTGTAATATCTAATGGCTTAAAAAGATCATCAAGATTTTCTGTATAAGGAAAGTCAAGAATTAACTCTTGCAGTGATTCAGCATCCGTAAATGTATCTTCTACAGCTTGATCAATTTTGGTAATATGAAAATAACTTTTCAAATCTTCAAAATTTGACATAAAAAAGTCAAGAAGATACTCTACGTTATTCCACTTTCGAAATAACATGGTGAGTTCATCAACTTCTTTATCGGGCTCCTTGACAGCCCAAAGATGATTATAATTTGGTATTACTCTTACGAATTCCTTATTTATCTGTTCAATTACTCCTGCAAAGATAATAAAGAAATGATTATAATGCAACTTATAGGTTTAGTTTTTATCTAAATTTTACTTTTTAGGAATATTAAGCCCTCGAACATTCATAGCAATTGCTCTATCTGCTTGATACTTCCGGTGGGGTTATTTTTCAATCAGGGGTATGTACTTGGCGTAGCCGGCGGATTCCATCTGGTCCAGGGGAATGAAGCGGAGAGCTGCGGAGTTTATGCAGTAGCGCATGCCGCCTTCGGAAGCGGGGCCGTCGGGAAAGACGTGGCCCAGGTGTGCGCCGGATGAGGCGGAGCGCACCTCGGTGCGGATGCGTCCGAAGGATGTGTCGCGGTGCTCGGTGATGAGCTCGGGTGAGATTGGCTTGGTGAATGCGGGCCAGCCGCAACCGGAGTTATATTTGCGCGAGGACACGAACAGGGGCGTGCCGTCGGTGATGTCAACGTAGATTCCGGGGCGGAACTCGTGGTCGTACTCGTTGGCGAACGGTGGTTCGGTGGCTCCATGTTGGGTCACTTCCCACTGCAGGGGTGTGAGGCGGGCGCGCAGTGCAGCCTTACCTCCGCTATGGCGCGGCTTCATTTCGCGCGCTTCCTTGAATAAGGCGGGGTTCACGTGGCAGTAGCCCTGGGGGTTCTTGACCAGGTAGTCCTGGTGATAATCTTCGGCGGGGTAGAAATTCTTCAGTGGCCCGGCTTCGACGGCAAGCGGTTTTGTGTAACGGCGCTGGAGAGTCTGGAGCATGGAGTCGACCACGGCCCGGTCCTCGGGGTCGGTCCAGTAAATGCCGGTGCGGTACTGCGTGCCGATGTCGTTGCCCTGGCGGTTGAGGCTGAGAGGGTCGATGCTCTTGAAATAGAGCGAAATGAGGTCGGCCAGACCTACTTGGTCGGGGTCGTAGACAACCTCGACGGTTTCGGCGGCGCCGGTTGCGCCGGTGCACACTTCGCGGTAGGTGGGGTAGGGCACGTTGCTGTTGGCATAGCCGGCCACGGCGGCGTCGACGCCCGGAACGAGCGAGAAAAGGTGTGCGGTGCCCCAGAAGCACCCTCCTGCAAGGTATATGGTCTTATTCATAGTCGTATTTGCTTATTATCCTAAGCAAATAACACCCCGCAGCCGCCGAAGGTTCGATGGCCGCAGCTGACGCTTTCACACGCTTGATTTATCGAGATGCATCTCGATTTATCTTGATTAATCTCGATAAACAGAGGCGACCTCAAGACGTTGTGGTTCAGCGGAGTTTGGAGGAGAGGTAGCGGCGGAGGGGTTGGTCGTAGAAGCGCAGGGCGGCCATGGCCATGGCTGTGATGAGGAAGAAGAGCCCGACGCACACCCACCACACTTGCCCGAAGGTGTAACCGTGGGCCCACACCCATGCGTAGAAGAGGTACATCACCGGATAGTGAATGATGTAGATGGGGTAAGAAAGACGGCCCATGTACTCGCACACAGAGTAGGTGAGGCGGTCGTCATTGGTGCCGCAGGCTCCGAGGTAGACCACGGCAGGGAAGATGAACAGCGTGCAGAAGAGGTCGTAGAAAGCATTGGCCATGGAGGGTTCGTTTCCTCCCACGTAAGGAATAGAAAAGACTGCAGCTATGATTGCCGAGCATATCCAGAAGGCTCCGCGGATGTGGCGCATGGTAAAGATGCGGTTCAGCAGCAGGCCCATGGAAAAGGAGAAAGAGAGTCGGAAAAATCCTCCCACGAACCCCAAGTCGGCCATGGTCCAGCCCACGCCGAGGTGATAAGCGCCTGAAATGTTGGCCAATGCGCACGCAATCAGCCCTATGGTCGAAAGAACTACTACGCTTCCGAGGGCTTTCTTGCCCAGGCGGTGGAGGAAGAGCCCGTAGAGGACGCTGCCTATATATTCGAAGAAGAGCGACCAGGATGGACCGTTGAGGGGGAACATCTCGCCGTTGCCGCGCACCTCGCCGTCGGCTCCCGGAAGCACGGGAATCATGAACAGGCCTAAAGCCAGAGCCAGCAGGAGTTTATCGACGCTTACCGGTGTACCATCCCACTTCACCGACCCTTGCAACCAAAAAGCCAAGGCACCGAGTACTACGCTCAACACCACCATGGGTTGAAGGCGCACGATGCGTCGGAGGATAAAGCGTCCGAAGGTCATGCCGCCGCCGGCCCAGCGGCCATCGTAGGCATAGCCGATGACGAAGCCCGAAAGGACGAAGAAGAAATCCACAGCCAGATAGCCATGATTCATCATCTGGTCCATGGGCGAGGTGGCGAACCCTTCGCCGAAATGGTACCATATAACTAAAGCCGCGGCCACGCCGCGGAGGCCGTCGAGGATGTCAAAGCGAGGTTTAGCATTCATAGCGCAAAGTTACGCCAAAAAGCAGTAAATAAATTTGACGTAGGTCAAAAAATCACTTTTTGGCCAAACTCAAAGTGCCGAACATGGCGCCCGGGAGGGCGATTAGGAGGGGTGACCTCCATGCCGTTGCGGACCCCGGGCGGTCGGGAGACCGCCCCTCCCGGTTTTGGCGAGCTCCCGCTCGCCACCTCCATGCCGTTGTGGGCCTTAGGACGCACCGAACGTGCAATGCGGTTCAAATAAGACATTCATACGGCTAAAGCGAAGTTGGTGTGCCGGTAGAATTTACCGCTGGTTTTCCGCCTTCGCCTTCTTCTACTGAATG
>WFLX010309394.1_pt1 | contig 15566 bp, 12 predicted proteins | sample 4967041 | NCBI WGS metagenome assembly WFLX01 (sample SAMN12857096, study PRJNA449069) | gut metagenome | isolation source: stool from male and female vole | host: Microtus ochrogaster | place: USA:Florida | collected 2017 | reverse complement strand
AGGCTTTCGGCAGGCTTCTCCGGAGCGGACCTTGCAAACCTTCTGAACGAGGCGGCNATNCTCGCCGCGCGCGCGGACCACAACTTCATTACCAACGCCGACCTCTTTGAGGCGTTCGANAAAGTCGCTATGGGNCCCGCGAAAAAGAGCAAAGTCGTAACCGAGCAGGAAAAGCGTATNACCGCCTTCCACGAATCGGGTCACGCGATACTCGCAAAGCTTTGCGAAAACTGCGACCCNGTCCACGAAGTTACAATCATACCNCGCGGAAATGCCGGCGGCTACACTATGATGAGACCCGAAAACGACAGAGCGTACTACTCCAAGAACTTTATGCTCGACGATATCTGTATGGGTCTCGGCGGCAGAGTTGCCGAAGAGCTTGTAATTAAGGATATTTCTTCGGGAGCCGCGGGCGATATTAAATCGGCAACCAAATTTGCCCGCGCAATGGTAACCGAACTGGGCATGAGCGAAAAGCTCGGACTTATAAGCTACAGCGACGAATCGCAGCCGGTATTTATCGGTAAAGATATGGCGACGCGCAGCGCGTATTCCGAAGATACCGCAAAGATGATCGACGACGAAATCCGCGACATTATGAAAACCCAGCACGAACGCGCGAGAAAGTTATTGAGCGAAAACCGTTCCATTCTCGACAATATGGCAAGGGTTCTTATCGAAAAGGAAACCATATATATGGAAGAAGTCGACCTCTTAATGCAGGGCAAATCGTACTCCGAAGTTATAGAGTTTATGGAAAAAGCCGACCAATCGAAGGAAGCAAACCCCTTCAAACGTTACGAAAGTTAAATAGTTTCACGTGAAACGAAGAGGATAATATGGGAAAAATTATAGCTTTTACAAACAAAAAAGGCGGTGTTGGAAAGACCACCACCGCCGTGAACATGGCAGCTTACGTTGCGGCGGCAGGCAATAAAGTGCTTGTGGTCGACCTCGACTCGCAGGGCAACGCGACTACCGCCCTCGGCTTTTCAAAGGGCAGCCTCAAAAAATCGGTGTACAACGTACTCGTCGACGACGATACCGCCGCGGCGAACGTCCTTAACACCAAAGTCGCAGGGCTTGACCTTCTGCCGGCAAACGTCGATTTGAGCGGAGCGGAGGTCGACATCGTATACAAGCGTAACCGCGAAAAGCTTTTAAAAGAAGCTTTGGAGCGTGTCCGCGGCGAATACGATTACATATTTATAGACTGTCCGCCTTCGCTCGGTCTTCTGACCATAAACGCGTGGGTGGCTTCCGATTCCATCATAATCCCCCTGCAAAGCGAATATTTCGCGTTAGAGGGCGTAAGTCAGCTTATGAGTACTATATCGCTCGTAAAGCAGCATTTAAACCCCAACCTGAAGATAGAGGGCGTCGTAATTACTATGTACGACGGCAGGGCGTTGATTTCAAAGCAGATTACCGCGGAGATAAAGAAGTTCTTCAAGGATAAGCTTTACGAAATTATTATACCGCGCAATATCAGGCTTGCCGAGGCCCCCAGTCACGGCTTGCCCATTATGCTGCACGACCCCAAGTGCGTAGGAGCGAGAGCTTACGAGGCTCTTACCGAAGAATTTTTGTCAAAACAGAAGTAAATTAAAATAAGAGGTGAAATTAAATGGCTAAAGGATTAGGCAAGGGGCTTGACGCCCTTTTCGGTGAAACGGAAGCGGCTTACGAGCAGGCTTTCGAACACAGAAGCGCTTTCGGATATACCGAGGAAGAGGCGAAAAACGCTCTCGACATGGAACTTGATAAAATTACGGCAAACCCCAACCAGCCCCGTAAGAATTTTGACGAGCAGGCATTAAAGGAACTGGCGGAGTCCATAAAACAGCACGGCGTGATTATGCCCATAGTCGTCAACGACAACGGCGACGGTACATACATGATAATCGCCGGCGAAAGACGTTTCCGCGCGAGCAAACTGGCAGGACAGAAGACTATCCCCGTAGTCGTCAGAAAATATAACGAGCGTGAGATCAAGGAAATTTCGCTGATTGAAAACTTGCAGCGTGAGGACCTGAACCCCATCGAAGCCGCGACTGCGATGAAGCAGTTAATGAACGACTACAAGCTGACCCAGGACGAGCTTGCCGAAAGAATAGGCAAATCCCGTCCGGCAATCGCCAATACGTTGAGACTTTTAAATCTCTGCCCCGAGGTTATCGCCCTCGTCGCAGAAGGAAAACTGTCGGCAGGTCACGCGCGAACAATCGTTCTTTTGCCGCCGCCCCAGCAGATTGAATTTGCTAACGATGCGGTGAAAAATCAAACTTCTGTTCGCGAGTTGGAAAAGAAGGTACGCGCGTACAGTATTCCGCCCGAGGTTCTGGACGAAAAGAAAAAGAAGAAGCGCGCTCTGGCTTCGGTTGAGTTGAAGCACCTGATCGAGAGAATGAGGTTTACGTTCCGGACGAAGGTCAGTCTTATCGGTACCGACAAGAAGGGCAGAATTTACATAGATTATTTCTCGCGCGACGACCTCGACCGCATTTCCGAAATTCTCGACATCGTCGACAAGCAATCGTAACGATTGACCGCGTATCTTAATTGCGGCAGCTCTTGATTTACTGCCGTACCCATCAAACTAAAATAAAAAGCGGCTTGCCATTTGGCAAGCCGCTTTTTATGTGTGACATGTCAACCTCATAGAGCGCAACTTTACTATAACACTTTGATTTTTTGTATTGTTCAAAATAGTCAAATTGACTACTCGTTTTTAATAATATTTATTTGAAAGTAAAAACAAAAAACCGGTTGTAAAATAAAACCGCCATGCGGAACACTCCGCAGGGCGGTTATNTTTTGCGTTATTNCTTNTTATGATATTCGTCAAACAAATCGTTGGGNGTGCATTCCAGAATTTCACACAAAGCCTGTAAGTTGTCATACTTTATGCTCTTTGTTTTATTATAAACCAAATTATTAAAGTTCTGAAAACTCAACCCTAACTGTTGGTTGAGCCAATATTTCGACTTGCCTTTTTCTTTAAGAATATCAAGAATTCTTACTTTCATTACCTACTCCTTACAGTATATAATGTGTACATTATATAGCGAAAAAATACTTGACAAGAAGACTTATTCATTACTATAATTATTANATTAGNTAATGAATTCAATANACATAAANGATAAAAACTTATGACGGAAAAAGAAGCGGTTTCCGCCTGGAAAAACGGTTCCGCTGCAGGTCAAAACGTGATAAAAATATCGCAAGGGTTAATAGCGTTTTTGTGCGGTTTTGCGATTGGTTTTTTTGCGGTGGCGATATTCTTTATTCTGAAAGGGGACGTGAGCGATAACGAAGTTTGCGTAAGGATACGCGAATTGATAATAGCCGCGTGCGTTATGGGGGTTACGGCTTTGATAATTTACGAGTTTTACGCATTTTATTCGCCGTCAAGCTGCGCGGACTGGTTAACAAAAAATAACGCAAAACTGTCGCAGAGCATAAAAGAAATCAGCGTTTGGGCTGGCGCGCCGAAATTAAGCAAAGACCGCCGCGACTACGAAATAATTTCTTCCGGCGCATATCTTGCCGTTTCACCAGACGACAGAAGCGAAATGTTCGGCAAGGCAATAATGTGCGGTTTTACCGCGGCGATTATAGGGGTTTGCGTAGGCATATGCTTAACGCAAAACGTTGACGAGTTGATAAGGTGCAAGGTTTACGAGGGGGAATTCAGCTTTAAATACGGCGCCTTTATCCCTGCGGCAGCATTTACAGCCGTATACGTTACGTTCTCCGCCGTCTGTCATAAAAGGTTTTTAAAAAGTAAATCAGCTTGGCTTAACAGCGTAGTTTAATAAAATAATTAAAGCCCTGCGGCGATAGCCGCAGGGCTTTTATATTAATTCAAGTTTGATGTGCGATTACTACGGTTACCGCTTCCGCAATTAAGATACCCGTCCGCGGGGACACCCCGCTTACATGAGGGCTTTGCCCTGCTTGGTACCTATTACGGTGAAAACTTCAACTTCTTCGCCGGTCTTTGCGTCAACGTAGATATAGTAGTCGTTGCCCTCGTACTGACCGTAGAACTCGTAAGCAAGCACTTCTTTCCCGTCGTGGGGGATAACGGTCAGGCGCGAGCCTTCAACGTCAAATCCTGCCGCAAGCTTGCTCTTTGCTTCNCTCTTGGAAATCGCAGCNTTGCCCGCCGATCTTTCAACGTGNTTNAAAACGTATGANATACCTTCGAGACCGGTNACAATTCCTCTCTGCTCGCANACCTTTACTTTAATCATGTCGGGGTAGTAAACCACGCCGTCGTTCTCGTAAGCAAAGTTCAGGTTGCAAACCACGCCGTTTTCACTGGTCCATACCGCCTTCATGTTCTTGAAGCCGAGGTCCGCAAGGAAATCCTGCGCGATATCGATACATCTTTCTACAGAGAAATTCTTGTCGTTGCAAGCCTTGTAGCTGTTGAACATTACGACCTTGCCGCCCTTCTTGGAAAGCTGCGCCATCATCTCGCCGTCGTCGGTTTTGATGGTAAGGTTATAACATTCAAGCTGCTGCGCAACCGTTTCGCCGGTGCAGCGCACGTCGGTGGGTTTATAGCTTTCAAANTACTGTTTTGCAAGCTCTTCCGCCTTGGTCGCGTTAATCTCTTCAAGGTTTTCAAGGTTCTTCGNGCTTACCTTTTTAACNCTGTCGGAGAAAGGTCCGTCNTGNATTTCCTTGGGGGTTTCAATCGCATTGTTTTCAAGATCGNCGNAGGAAATTNACAGGTTGCTGTCTCTGCCCTTCATCGCTTTAATCATATCCTTTGCCGAAGTCGTGGAANTTATCTCGTTGAGAATACGCTTCATTTCAAGGTTNGTTTCGTACATATAGTTTATGGTCGCTCTCTGACTGTCGGAAAGCTTGTCGCCGCGCGCTACGGTGTAAAGCATGCCCTGTGCGCTGTCCGCCATTTTGTTCACAAACCCCGTCATATTCTCGGTCAGATTGCTGTCAACGGGCATTCTTTCAAGAACGACTTCCGCCATCTCGCTTTCGATAGCGATATCGCTGAATATTCTTACCTGCTCGTTAGCGGAGTTGGAAACTCTCGCCTTCGCGAGGTTGGTGTCGAGGTTGTCGACGATAGAGTTAAGTTCGTACAGCGACTGGGTGTGTACGCCCGCCATATCCGCCTGCATACCGTTATAATTTATCCAGCCGAAGGTGAGCATAGTACCCAAAGCCAAAGTCGTTACGCCCAGGGATATAACCGCTGCAAGCCAGCCGCCCATGCCGGGGGTATGCTGTCTTTCGGCTTTGTCAGCGCGTTTTTCCGCGCGTACTTTAAGCGCGTGTTCGCGCTTTGCCTGCTTCTCGGAAATTTTCGCTTCGCGTCTTGCAATGCGCGCTTCTATCTTCGCCTCGCGCGCTTCGCGCTTGCGGTTCAGACGCGCCTCTTTGGTCTCGTGCTTGAGCATATCTCTGCGTTCGCGGCGCTTCTCTCTGCGCTCCTCGGCATGCTCTTTTAACGCCGCAAGTCTTTCAAGACGCTTCTGCTTGTGTTCCAGTCTCTTTTCAAGACGGGCCTGCTTTCTTTCGGCTCTTACCTTTGCCGCCTGCAGTCTTTTCTGCTCTAACGCCTTCTTTCTTGCAAGCTTCTTTTCGCTTACGGGCTTTTGCTTTTTGCCCTGCTTTTTATCGGTGTTTTTAACCGGCTTTGCCGTAGCTTTGGTTGATTTTTTTGCGGCGGGTTTAACGTTCTTTTTCGTCTCGCCGTTTTTGCGTGTCAGGCTCTCCGCCTTTTCCGCGCCGCTTGAAATTTTTTTCTCGCTCATTTACAACCTCCTATATTGCGAAAACGTGTTTACCGATAGTGGTAACCGTTTGTCTTCCGAAAATCCAAGAACTGGTGGCAACCGCGGGGTTGTAGTAGTAAATACAACCGTAGGTGGGGTCCCAGCCGTTCATTGCGTCTTGCGCAGCGTTCATAGCCGTCTGGTCGGGCGAAAGGTTAATCTGTCCGTCCGAAACCGCGGTAAACGCGTGCTTCTGGTAAACTACGCCCGAAATGGTGTTGGGGAACTTTTCCGAAGCAACGCGGTTTAAAATAACCGCACCGACGGCAACCTGTCCCGTGTAGCTTTCGCCGCGCGCTTCCGCGTAAATTGTCTTCGCCAAAAGATACAGATCCGAACTGGTGTAGTTTGAACCGGACGCGGAATTGTTATTGCCTTGGTTTTCAAGCGCCTTAACGGACTCGTTCATGCCGAGCGCCGCAAAAGTCGCCTTGCCGGCTATGCCGTCCGCTTTCAAGCCGTTCTTTTTCTGGAACGCCTTTACCGCCGCAACAGTGCCGGCGCCGTAAATACCGTCTACCGAACCGTTGTAGTAGCCCCAGTTTTTAAGGCGGCGCTGCAGTTCCTTAACCTCGCCGCCGCTGGCGCCCTGCTTTAATACCGCAGTCTGCACGTAGGGCGTCGAGGCGTATTCATCGCGTGTGTATCCCGAATTAGTGAATACGGCCGTTGCCGTTCCTACGGTCGCAACCGCAAGCGCAGCCAGTCCTATTCGAAGTGTTTTTTTCATTTTTCCTCCTTGCTCTGCCATGCGGCGAGCTTTATATTTATAAAAACAAAACTATGTCAGATAAAAACGGTATACAGCCGTTTGCAATTATTATGAATAATACTTAAAAAGTTATTCCGTAACGCTTGAAAAATTTTTAGCGCCGTGATATACTCAACTTGCCAAGCAATTAAATATAGATTATGGGGATAATTTTATTTTTACCGCCCAACTTTACGTATAGGCATATTCGTACCTATATTCTTAAAGTTGAGTCGGTTTATTTCCGTAATCTATAAAGAATAATTGTTTGGCGACGTTAAGGGTACGTTATGCGGGCGGCTCTTGATGCCGCCCTTATTTTTTTGGTTTGACAAATATTTACGCCGTAAAATATTTGTAAATATACACGCAAAATTTCGGAGGTTTTATGAAGAAAAAATTACTTATCGCTTTACTGGCAACGGCTGCGGTTTCGGGCTGCGCGTTAGGCTTTACTGCCTGCGGACTCTTCGGTTCGGACAACGATGCCCCGAACAATACGGACGAAACCTATTATTACGAGCTGAACGCCGACAAACAGAGTTATTCGGTCATTAACGTGAAACCGGAGGCGGCTTCCGCTGAAATGGTCGTACCCGACACTTTCAAGGATAAGCCGGTTACCGGTATCAAAGGTTTTCACATCGACGGATTGACGGGAGTAAGAGTAACTTTGCCCGACAGTATAACCGCGCTCGGCGGAGGCGCGTTCGTCGGGTGCCACGGATTGACGAGCATAAATATTCCCGACAGCGTAACTTCGATAGGTGACAATGCGTTCGGCGATACCTGCCTGACGAGTATAGCTATACCCGACAGCGTAACGAGTTTGGGCGAGGGAGTTTTTTCGCAATGTTCTGATTTGACGAGCGCGACTCTCGGCAACGGAATATCCTACATACCGGGCGGCACATTCCTTAATTGCCCGAATCTGACTACCGTGACTTTGCCTGACCGCGTAACCTCGATAGGTATGAGCGCGTTCGGTTGGTGCAGCAAGCTGACAAGTATAACCATACCGGAGGGAGTAACCGAAATCAGCAGATGCGCATTCGAGCAGTGCGTCGGTCTGACCGGAGAATTAATTATTCCCGACAGCGTAACCTTTATCGGCGACAACGCGTTCATTAACTGCCGCGGACTGACAAGTATAACTATACCCGACAGCGTAACTACAATCGAAGAGCAGGCGTTCTTTGAATGCCGCGGAATTGAAAGCGTTCAACTGCCGGCAGAAGCTTGCAAAAGCTTTAATTTCCGCGAAATGCAGTCGCTTGAAGAAAGCGCAGCGCTTAAATCCGTTACGATAACAAGCGGTAATGAAATTTACGAATACGCGTTTTACGGTTGCGCAAAATTGACCGATTTAACTTTGCCGGACAGCATAACCGCGATAGGCGATTTTGCGTTCAACTTTTGCGGCGGACTGACGGGCGAATTAACCCTTCCCGCAAATCTGACAACAATCGGCGAGTCTGCGTTCGAAGGTTGTAGCGGACTGACCGGCGTGACGATAGGTAACANAGTAACCGCGATAAGCGANCGTGCGTTCAACTGGTGTAGCGGGCTGANGGATCTGACGATAGGTAACAAAGNAACTACAATCGGCGAAAGCGCGTTCTGCGGATGTGAAGAACTCNCNGGCGAANTGATTATCCCTGACAGTNTAACCGCAATCGGCAGGTCTGCGTTCAACGGGTGCCGCGGACTGNCGGGCATATCGATGGGTAACGGCGTAACTACAATCGGCGAATATGCGTTCAGCGGTTGCATCGGAGTGACTGACTTAACGATTTCCGCCGGCGTGACGAAAATCGGTTCTTATGCGTTTGAGGGTTATGAGGCGTTGCAAAACGTCACTATGCCTACGTATGCAATAAATTATATAAACAAAACAAACCTTAAAACCGTTGTTTTGTCAGGCGGTAATTCAATCGACAGCAGGGCGTTTGAAGATTGCGGCGAACTGACGAGCGTAACCATTCCCGCCGGCTTAAAATCAATCGGAAGTTATGCGTTCTCCGACTGTAACGGTCTTACAAGAGTAAATATCTCCGACCTTAAAAGCTGGTGCGACATCATTTTTAGCGGCGCTTTCGCAAATCCTTTATATTACGCTCACAATCTTTATATTGACGACCAGCCTATAACCGAACTTGAAATTCCTGCAACCGTTGCTTCAATCGGCAGCTATGCGTTCTATAACTGCAACGGCTTGACGAGCGTGACTATTCCCGACAGTGTAAAATCAATCGGCGATAGCGCGTTCAACTGGTGCAGCGGACTTACAAGAGTAAATGCCGCCGACATCAATAGCTGGTGCGGAATTTCGTTTAACAACAATTCTTCAAATCCTTTATACTGCGCGAATAATCTTTACGTTAACGGACAGCTTGTAACAAACCTCGTTATCCCCTCAACAGTAACGACAATCAAAGGCTATGCGTTCTATAATTGCAGCGGCTTGACGGGCGTGACCGTTCACGCTGGCGTAACGGCAATCGGTACTAACGCATTTTATGGTTGTAGCGGACTTACAAGAGTGAATATCACAAACCTCAAAAACTGGTGCGGTATTTCGTTTGATACNANTTCNTNAAATCCNTTNTATTACGCGCGCAAACTTTATATCGACAATCAGCTTGTAACCGCCCTTGAAATTCCTTCAACCGTAACGGCAATCGGCGNTTCNGCGTTCTANAATTGCAGCAGCTTGACGAGTNTGANNATTCCCGNCAGCGTAAAAACAATCGGACATAATGCGTTCTACAGTTGTAGCGGACTTACAAAAGTGAATATCACCGATCTCAAAAACTGGTGCGGAATTTCGTTTGGCGATTATGCAAATCCTCTGTACTACGCTCACAATCTTTATATTGACAATCAGCTTGTAACCGAACTTGAAATACCTGCAAGCGTTACAGCTATTGGCGCTTCCGCGTTCAACGGTTGCACCGGATTGACAAGTATAGTAATTCCAATCGGCGTAACAAAAATCGGCGAAGGCGCGTTCAACGGTTGCAGCGGACTTAACAAAGTATATTATCGCGGTACTGCGTCGGCAACGTGGGGCGCAATATCTGTCGGAAATAATAACTATGAGTTAACAAACGCAACCTTGTATTACTATTCGGCAACCCAGCCTGCGGGCGAGGGCAATTACTGGCATTACGACACGGACGACAATATAGTCGTTTGGTAAGCGTTCCGCTTGACAGGCAATGCCTGATACGTATCTTTACTGCATTACAACTTGATTTACTAATCACATATCAAACAGGCAATGCCCGATACATATCTTTACTGCAACGCTGTAAATCTACACATAATAGATTAAACCTAAAAAGCTCTCTTTATTTTTTAGATTGACAAATTTTTGCTTGTACCGTAAAATATTTGTAAATATGCACGCAAAAAACTTCGGAGGAATATATGAAGAAAAAATTACTTATCGCCTTACTGGCAACGGCTGCGGCTTCGTGCTGCGCGTTAGGCTTTACCGCCTGCAATCCGAAAGAATCTTATGAAACTGACGGCGCGTTTAAATATAAGCTGAACGCAGACAAAGAGAGTTATTCGGTTATAGGCGTAGCGTCCGGTACCGCTTCCGGCGAGGTAGTAATCCCCGGCGAATTTAAAGAAAAGCCCGTTACGGTTATAGGCGACCGCGCGTTTTTTCAGAATTACGGAATAACGGGTTTAACTTTGCCGGACAGCATTACCACAATCGAAGAATGGGCGTTCTATGAGTGCAGAGGGTTGACTACTTTAACAATCCCGGACGGGGTAAAAACGATCGGCAAAACGGCGTTCGCTTCGTGCGCGGGAATTAAAGGCGAATTAATTATTCCCGACAGCGTAACAGAAATCGGTACTAATGCGTTCGATAACTGCAGCGGACTGACGGGTTTAACAATCGGCAACGGAGTAACTAAAATCGAAAACGGCGCGTTTATACGTTGCAGCGGACTGACGGAGTTAACGCTTGGCAACAGCGTAACTGAAATCGGCTGGTATGCGTTTGAGGGATGCGGCAAACTTACAGGCGAATTAGTAATTCCCGACAGCGTAACCGAAATCGGCGTCGATGCGTTCGGGAACTGCAGCGGACTGACGAGCGTTACAATCGGTAACGGCGTGACCTCAATCGGAGGTTCCGCATTCTATAATTGCACCGGATTGACTAGCGTAATTGTCCCCGACAGCGTTACCGAAATCAGCCATTCGGCGTTCGAAGGTTGCGATGCAGTAGAAAACGTTACTGCGCCCGGAATAGCAATATATAATTTCACCAAAACAAACCTTAAAACGGTTGTGGTATCAAGCGGTAAAATCGGCAATTATGCGTTCAGTGAATGTGGCGGATTGACAAGCTTCACAATAGGTAACAAAGTAACTGAAATCGGCGAGTCGGCGTTCGCTTCGTGCGTCGGACTTACGGGCGAATTGATAATTCCCGACAGTGTAAAAACCATCGGTGAATATGCGTTCGAAGGTTGCAGCGGCTTTACAGGCTTAACGCTCGGCAACGGCGTAACAACTATCGGACGACTTGCGTTCAGCGGTTGTAGCGGTTTGACTGGCGAATTAATTATTCCGGACAGTGTAAAAACAATCGGCGACACCGCGTTCAACGATTGCAGCGGATTTACGTCTTTAACGCTCGGTAATAGCGTGACGGAAATCGGCGAGTCTGCGTTCAAGGAATTAAGAGGACTTACCGGCGAGCTGATTATTCCGGACAGTGTAAAAACAATCGGACAATACGCGTTCGAGGCTTGCAGCGGATTTATAGGCTTGACAATCGGTAACGGTGTGACGAAAATCGGCTATGCCGCATTCAGGGATTGCAGCGAAATAACGGGCGAATTGATCCTTCCTGACAGTTTGACCGAAATTGATTATTTTACGTTCAATAATTGCAGTAAACTGACAGGCTTAACGCTCGGCAACAAAGTAGCCGTAATCGGCAATTTTGCGTTTCAGTCATGTACCGGATTTACGGGCGGATTAACTCTTCCGAACACCTTGAAAAATATCGGAGTATCTGCGTTTCAGGGCTGTAGCGGATTTACAGGCGAATTAATTATTCCCGACAGCGTTTTCGAAATCGGGAGAAGTGCGTTCAATAGATGTAGCGGGCTGACAGGTTTAACAATCGGTAACGGTTTAAGCATAATCGACAGCAACGTGTTCGCTTACTGCAACGGATTGGAGAGTTTGTCAATCGGTAACAGCCTGATAATATTACACGAGGATGCATTTTTCAGATGCAGCGGATTGATAACTATAACGGTTTCNGTGANGGAATACCNAATTTAGCTCNTTTAACAACTGCTTAATTCATACGCAAAGCCATAAGTTGGTTTTAGGTTGTAAAAACAGCGTAATTCCGACCGACGGCAGCGTAACGGCAATCGGTGATTATGCGTTCTATTATTGCGGCGGACTGACGGGTATAAGCATACCCGGCTGTGTGACGAGGATCGGTGAAAGAGCGTTTGCGTATTGCAGCGGACTGATGGGTCAATTAATTATTCCCGACAACGTAACCGAGATCGGCAATTATGCGTTTAATAGTTGCAGCGAAGTTACGAGCGTAGTAATCGGTAACAGCGTAACTGAAATCGGGGAGTCGGCGTTCGGTAATTGTAGCAAACTTGAAAAAGTGTATTATACCAGTACCGCCGACGACTGGGCAGGAATAACTGTCGGAAATTCTAACAGTTATCTGACCAACGCAACGCGGTATTACTATTCGGTAACCCGCCCCGAAGGAGAGGGTAATTACTGGCATTACGTAAGCGGCAACGTCGTCGAATGGTAACAAGCGTTCCGCTTGACCGTGTATCTTAATAGCAATGCTGTAAACTTACTAATCACTAATCAAACTTGAAAATTACATATCAAACAGGCAATGCATGATACGTATTTTTACTTCAACGAGGTAAAGCTACAAAACACAAATCAAACTTAAAAAGGCGCGGACGGCATTTGCCGTCCGCGCTTACTGTATTGACTTGCGGTCAAAGCTGTGATAAAATTTATAAAAAACACAGGGATATGCGGCGGCAAAATGTATTATTTACAAAACAGATGGCGGTTGGAAGGCAAAATTTTGCGGTACTACGGACTTCGCAATAAGCCCGTAATGTTCAAAAATACGGCAAAGCTGACCTCCGCGCAAATCGAAATTATAAAAAAACTTCCGTGTGAACTAACGGACGCGGAACTCAAAAAATTAAGCAATTTAACGGGCGGACAAATAGTGGACGAAACACTTTTAAAAGCCACGCCCAAGAGCCTTGAAGAGGCTAAATTCTGCGTTAACTGCATCGCCAACGATTTTATACTGCCCGGGCTTGAATTCGACGAAAAGGGCTTGTGTCCGATGTGTCAGACTGCGGAAGAGACCAAAAATTTAAAGAGTGTCGTTCCTGTCAAAAACACTTTTAAAAGGTCCAAAAAATCGCGGTTTGACGTCGCAGTATTCTACACCGGCGGCAAGGACAGCACCTATCTTTTGTATTACCTCTCAAAGGTTTTAAATCTCCGCGTGCTTGCGCTGACCTGGGAAATTCCGTACATGTCCGAAAGCGCGAAAGCAAGCATAGAGGGCGCAAAAAGGACTTTGCAAAACGTGGAGTTCATAAGTCGCAAAGTCGCGGATAGAGACCTCAAAAAAATTTATAAACGCCTTTACGACCTCGCCGAAAATACCTGCGCCTGCCCGTCGCTTGCGTACGTTCTGTTCTATCCCGAACTGGTCGCAAACAAGGTCCCCTACTTCGTTGCCGGCAACGAACCTGCGCAGCTTCTGGGCTTGTACTACAACCATATGGCGCCCAAAATGGCGTACTCGTTCGGCAATAACAGGGGGCTTAATTTTCTTGTAAATATCGGGCGTATGCTCACGCTGCATCCGCCTTTGAGGAAGGGGCAGTTCCACACCCTCGCCACAATGAAACAGCTTGCCTACGGCGACAATCCGCTCAAAAATTTAGCGGGTTATTCTAATTCTTTGGTCAGCAACGTGGTCGCGGCAATAAAGACCGTTCCCGAAATTGTAAAGCCCCTTAAACGCGCGATAAGAAGTTCGTCCTGGAGCGGAAATATCCCCGCGTTCGTGCAGGTTGATTTCAACGACATCTGCGGCGGCAGGTACGACTGGAGAGAGATTAAAAACGTTATAATTTCCGAGTGCGGCTGGGTTCCGCCCTAGGAGTACGACATGGGACTTCACACAAGCTGCAAGATTGAAAAGTGCAAGGAGTACTCGCAGTTCAACCGTTTTTACCATATGCGCAGTACGTTGATACCTTTCAGCGCGCTCGAAATTTCGCTCGCCAGCCGCGATAAGGCGCTGCCGCGCGAGCAGGCGTTGGCGGAGCTTAATTCGGCGCTGGGCTTCTCTCTGGAAGAGATTCCCGAGTGCGCAATAATGAAGGGATACATAGAAAAGTGAACGCGGTAATTTACTATTCGAACACGGGCTACTGTAAAAGCATCGCGGAATATCTGGCGGACAAAAGCGGTTTTGATTTAACCGACCTCTACGACGCTACGGAGTACCCGTTCGAAACCGTGATACTCGTCTTTCCTGTGCATTGCCAGAATATTCCGAAGGCGGTTACGACCTTTTTGCAAAAACTTACCGTAAAGTATTTGGTTCCCGTCGCAGCGTACGGCAGAGCTTGCCGCGGAAACGTTTTGTACGAGCTGCAAAAGAAATACCGCCGCGATATAGTTGCGGCGGCGTTCGTCCCAACGGGGCACGCATATTTGCAGGAGGAAGGCTTCGCGGAGTTTGAAAAGTTGGATCCGGTTTTGGAAAAACTTAAAAACCCCGCGCCGGTTGTAATTCCCAAGTCTTACAAAAATCCGCTTGCGGATATTGCGTCGGAATTGCGTAGCCGCGCCGGCGTAAAGCTGTATCCGGACGCGGCTTGTACCAAATGCGGAACGTGTACCGCAATCTGCAAAAACGGCGGAATTGTAAACGGCAAGCCGAACAAAAACTGCATACGCTGTTTAAAGTGCGTTGCCGCCTGCCCCGAAAAAGCGCTGCATTTTTCGCTCCGTCCGCCAATGCGGCAGTACTTAAAAAATCGCAAAAGGAACGATCTGATAATTTATATTTAGCAAACAAAAAAGCCGCCGACTTGCTGTCGGCGGCTTACAGTTTTTATTTGTTTTCGTTTTCGGTTTGTTCAGGCTTTTCTTCGGACGCGGCTTCGGTTTCCGTTTTTTCTTCGGTCGGCTCCGCTGTCTTTTCAGCTTCTTCGGGTTTAGCCTCTTCGTCGTTTATTACCAAATCTTCTTCAACTTCCTTGTTCGCGTTGGGGTCTTTGTTCAGAGATTTGTCAACCTTCTTTTTGAATTTACGCCAGATAACTATAGCCGAAGCGCCTACCGCAACGACTATAGCCGTCAAAGAGGTCAAAAGTACGGACGTTGCCGCCGGGTCAATGTACAAAAGTTGTGTAAGTTCCATAATATCTCCCTGTCAATTTTTATTTTTGCTTTTTTGTGAAAGTGATTTTAAGATATATTGCGCGCCCTTTTCGGCGGCGTTGCCGTGGTTGAATGTGTAATCTTTATAGTATTCCGCAATTTCCGTTTTGTACTTTTTCTGGTTCTTGAAAAGGTCCTTTACGATATCTGCGATATTGCCCAGATCCTGTTTTTCTACGTCGACGCCCAGTATTTTTCTTATCTTGATTTCCATGGGCGTTATGCCGACTTTTTCCCATTCGGGGTTGTTCACCTTGGGTTTGGTGTTAATAAACAGTGCGGGGCGTTCGGTCGCGAAGCAGAATTCCGCCGCAATTCCCGACCAGTCCGTTATAAGTAAATCGGACGAGTATATTGACCTGTTGCTTGAAAAATCAAGTTCGAACGAAAGCAGTTCTTTGTCGTAGTCCTTATATTTTTCCACGAGCTTGTTCATCAGATAGCCGTATCTTTTAACGTACTCGGGATGGGGTCTTATG
>WFLX010049502.1_pt1 | contig 15574 bp, 11 predicted proteins | sample 4967041 | NCBI WGS metagenome assembly WFLX01 (sample SAMN12857096, study PRJNA449069) | gut metagenome | isolation source: stool from male and female vole | host: Microtus ochrogaster | place: USA:Florida | collected 2017 | reverse complement strand
GCGGGCGGCGCGGGCCAGCGAGATGTTAGCCTCTATGGCATATTTGCCGCTGGGATATTGGACAAGGTATTGTTCTAATGCCTGCTTAGCCTCCGCATCCTTATGGCTGGCGATAAGTCGTGTTGCGGCAATATAGGTCAGCGAATCCTGTTCTCCGGCAGACATGGGGACTCTGCCGTCCAAAGTCTGCAGGTAGGCGGCATATGTAGAAATGTCGTTACGTTCGATATAAATGTTTTTCAGATCTTCCAGGGCGGTCTGGGCCTCTTCGCTTCCCGGGTGGGTCTGAATGACATCTTTATAGGCATTGACGGCTTCGTTGGTACGTCCGGTATTGTAGTAAACCAATGCTAATTGCAGACCGGCCTGTGGAGCGCATTGTTTATTGTAGAAATGGGTGACTACTTCTTGGAAAGCTTTGATGGCGTACTCATTATTTTCAAGGAGAAGGTAAGTCTTGCCCTTTTCAAGATATGCGTCATCCAGGTATTCGGATTCCGGATAGTTGCGGATCAGCAAATCCAGATCGTCAAGCTTTGCCGTATACTTTTTTTGCAGTCCTGCCATGAATGCTTTCTGGAAAAGGGCATAGTCGGCCGATGGTTTTTCATTGTTGTTGGCCGATGTGCCGTAATAATACTCTGCCTGCTGGAAGTCACGGTTATAATAATAGCAGTCGCCAAGTCGGGCGAGGGCGTCGGCATAGGGATCGGTGTTTCGCTCCGAAGGGCGGGTGATGTATTGGCCGAATGCATCGATGGCCTGAGTGAATTTTCCCTGTTTGAAATAGGAATATCCAAGGTTGTAATATCCGGAGGCGAGATGAGCCGCTTCTGTCGCAGGTCTGATGGTATTGAAGCGGATGAAATCGCTTTCTGCTTTGGCATATTCGCCGCTGGTATAAAAACATTCGCCCCTCCAGTAGTAGGCATCGCCTAAAATATCCCGGTTCAGATTGCCGGCTGCGATGCAGCGGTTGAAATAATCGGTGGCGGCTGCGATGTTTCCGTTGACGAAGTTCTGCACTCCCAGCTGATACAATAGGCGTTGCCGGGCAGCCTGGACTTTGACTGACGGGTTCTTGATTTTGGCAATCGAGGCGAGTGCCGCTTCATAGTTGCGCGTTGTCATATAGACTTCCACGAGGTATTCGCTGGCTTTGTCCGCATATCGGGAGTGTGGATAGCGGTTTAGGAAATTTTCAAACATGGTCACCTCCTCATTGAACGGTGAGCAGGCTGTTTCGTGCACCATGACGGCGTAGTTGTAGGCTGCGGCCTCCTGTATTTGCGGATCATTGTTATAGCTGGCCGCACGCTCGAACGCCAATTGGGCATTATGGGATTCTCCGGTAGTCAGATATGTTTGTCCGAGTAACATATATGCCTGTTGGGCGACTCCGTCGTTGTCGGTGTTGCCTCCGTTCTCCGTGGCCTTGCTCAGAGCTTTGACGGCAAGAGCTGTATTGCCGTTTTCAGCAGCCAGCACACCGCAGTTATAGGCACTGGAGGCCACAGCNGGCTGTGCCGCNTCCGTGTAGGCNGTCAGATATCGGAGAGCATCCCCCCGCCGCTGTTTTTTCAGATAGCACTCGCCCACGAGACGGTTCAGTTCCATGCTCTGTTCAGGGCTGATTTGAGGATTGGAGAGGAGAAGCAGGGCCTGGGAAAGCGTTTCGTCCCACTTTTCCTGTCTGTAAAGAATCTGGACGATATAGTATGGTACCGTATTATTATATTTCTTAAATCCGGGAAGGGCTCTGAANCGTCTCAAAGCCGCTGCATAATTGCCCTGTTCGTAGTCCAGATAGGCTACATAATAGGAGGCTTCGGTGCTGAAATCCGGATCATCGGNTTTTTCGAGGGCGACGTAATAGGGGCGGGCCTGNGCANATTGNCCGNTTTCGAGTCAAAGCCTGNNCTTTTCTGANAAAAAGCAGNTGCTGGCGGGNAACTGAAATTTCGCCGGTATTGACTTTATCGAATTCGACCAATGCGCCCTGGGCGTCGCCATGAAAGAGCAGATAGCTGCCCAATTCTAATTGAACTTCTGCCGTATAAGGTGAGGTCGGATAGTCCTGAAGATATTTTTTCAGCAGAATTTCGCAACCGGGAAGATCCTTGTGCATCGATGCGACCGCTTTCATGTAGTCGTGTTGTTCCGCCTGTGACGGATTTAAAGGAAACGTCGCGAGTTCCTGCANCCGGTCGAGACAATCATTCCATTGTGATTGCCTGAAAAGGTCGTCCGCATGTTCCAGTATCGCCGGCACGGGACGTNTGGCATCCGAATAGGAGGGCGTTTGCGCGTTTATGGTTGCTGTCAGTCCGAAACAGAGCACGGCACAATGTCNCCATCGGCGTAATGAATTTTTCATTTCCATCGATTTATAATCTTTCATCCTTAGTAAATTTCTNAAACTTTTATTTTACCGGACAAAGGTAAGTCTTTTTATCGGATTTCCATATAGAAATCTTAAAAAAGCAGGGGGAGGTGCTTTTATTTTATTCAGTATTGTTTATTATCGGTTGTTCGGTGATTCCGGTTATTTTTGCGAGCAGCCGGGGCGATGAAGAGGTCGCCGTGAATTTTCCTGNCGTAGTTTTGTTCTTCTCCATCCTCGCATATCATTGTTTTGGGAGGGCGTCCCGAAGGNTGTTGCCGGCAAATGTTTTGCGTTTTTGATTCCCGTCGGAGCCGGAAATGGAATTTAGAAAGCCGGAAGGGCGGATTTTCTTATTTTTATCGTATCTTCGCGGGCATAAATGAATTGTTCCGATATGAAAAAGGTTTCCGTCATCATATTAAACTGGAACGGCGCCGGACTTTTGCGTCGCTATCTTCCGGAGGTGATCGCCCATACGCCTGCCGACACGGCCGACATCATCGTGGCTGACAACGGCTCTACCGATGATTCCTTGTCTTTGCTGGAGGAGGAGTTCCCTTCGGTTCTTGTCTGGCCGCTGGGAGACAATTACGGTTATGCCGGTGGTTATAACCGCGCTTTGGCCATGGCGGAAACACCTTATTGCGTATTGCTTAATTCGGATGTAGCGCCGGCCGAGGGTTGGCTTGAGCCTTTGCTTGCATATGCGGAAGAGCATCCGGAAACAGCGGCCTTGCAGCCTAAATTGCTTTCCGACCGCGATCGCAAAATGTTTGAATATGCCGGTGCCGCCGGCGGATATCTGGATTGTTTGGGTTATCCTTATTGCCGCGGCAGAATTTTCGACATAGTCGAGCAGGATTGCGGCCAATATGACACGATTGTTCCCGTTATGTGGGCAACGGGAGCCTGTTTGTGGATCCGTACGGAGGCGTTCCGACAGGCCGGAGGGCTCGACGAGCGCTTCTTTGCCCACATGGAGGAGATCGATCTCTGCTGGCGTCTGCGCCGTCTGGGCTACATATTGGCGTGTGTGCCACAGAGCGTGGTTTATCATCTCGGTGGAGCTTCGCTGGCGATGGGACATCCGAAGAAGACCTACCTGAACTTTCGCAACTCGCTGCTGATGTTGTGGAAGAATCTGCCTGATACGCAGCGCAGAGGGTTTATTTTCCGGCGGAAATGTCTGGATGCCTTGGCCGCATGCAATTTTTTACTGCGTGGAGAATGGCCGCATGTGAAAGCCATTTTTCTTGCCCATCGTGATGCCGGCAGAATGATCGAAGATGAATATAGCCGCGATGCCGGAACCGGCTCCAATGTCATGCCCGATGCTTCCGGCAGTGCCGGAACATGTTTTAAGGAGGAAAGAATCAGTATCCTGAAAGCTTTTTATCTTCAGGGCCGGANAAGATACNCCCGCCTTTTTGCCTGAAACGGCATAAAGAGTGCCGGCCACTCTTCCCGTTTCGCCGCAAGGACCGCCTATAGAATAGAACGCCGTCTGAATTCCGAGGCGACGATTGCCGTAGCGATGCCGACGTTCAGGGATTCCGAGCCGCGGCCGCAGGCAAAGGTGGGGATGGTTAATTTTCGGGTGATANAACTACCTACTTCATCGCTGATGCCCTGGCCCTCGTTGCCCATGACAATCAGACCGTGTGCGGTGAGTTCCGTTTCGTATATATTGTCTCCTTCCAGGTAGGTGCCGTAAACGGGCATTCCGTCGAGTGATTTCAGAAACGGTACGAGCGGTGTATAATGCACGCGTACTCTGGCAATCGCCCCCATGGTGGCCTGGACAACTTTCGGGTTATAACANTCGGCCGTGGTCGGGGAGCAGATGATATCGGAGATGCCGAACCAGTCGCAGAGACGGATAATGGTNCCGAGGTTGCCGGGATCCTGTATCCCGTCAAGAACTACGGAAAGCCCGTGACGGAGTTTTTCGTTCTCCAACCGGNGTGCCGGGATGGCGAAAGTGCCCAATACTTCCTGAGGCGATTGTAAAAGACTGACGCGCTGCANTTCGGCCGCAGTGACGGTGTAGCATTCTTCGGCCTGTACGGCAGCTTCGGGATGGGTTTCCCACCACGNCGCGGTGGCGATCAGTTTCCGGCACTTCATGGCTGCAAGATTATCTTCGACGAGCTTATTGCCNTCGGCGATAAACATACTTTCCTGCCGGCGGAATTTTCTCATCTCCAGTTGGCGGATAGCGCGGATCGTGTTTTTACTTAATGCAAGCATTTTAGGCATATTTTTCCGGCAAAGGTACTTTCTTTGGGCTGTATAAACAAATTTGGCGCTCTGGTAACGGCTTTTTTCAGCGGAAACAGCCGGTAAATTTGTAATTCTCCTGTCTATTCGTTATATTTGCATGGCTGGAAGCCGCCTTTGCTGCTTCGTATCTTCGGAGGGCGGGCGCCGCACCGGTTATTTTTGTCATACATAAATTGCATATTATATTATGATTATCGGTATTGCCGGCGGCACGGGGTCAGGTAAGACTACCGTGGTACGCAAAATCGTAGAGAGCCTGCCGGAAGGGAGCGTGGCTATCGTGTCTCAGGATTCCTATTATAAAGACAGCAGCCACTTGCCCTGGGAGGAGCGCCGCGCTCAGAATTTCGACGAGCCGCGGGCTTTCGATTGGGAGCTTTTGTATCGTCATTTGGATATGTTGCGCGAGGGTTTTTCCGTTGAAGAACCTATTTATGACTATGTGACGTGCAGCCGCCTTCAGGAAACAACGNTCATCGAGCCGCGTGAGGTGANTATTCTGGAGGNAATCATGGCCCTGGTCGATCCTGCCATCCGCGAGTTGCTGGANATGANGGTTTTTGTCGATGCCGATTCCGATGAGCGGCTGATCCGCGTCATTCGCAGGGACAGTGTGGAACGGGGCCGTACCGTCGAGAATCTGATAGACCGTTATCAGCGTATTATCAAGCCCATGCACAACCTTCATATCGAACCGACCAAGGCCTATGCCGACCTCATAGTGCCGCAGGGCGGCAGCAATAATGTGGCTATCGATGTCCTGACACAATTTATCCAGAAAGTGATCGGCCGATGAATAGACTAAGGAGATATTTATATGTCCTTTTTCGTCGGAAGCCGTTATTGTTTTTACTTTTAATCATCGTTGTGGTAATTTTGCTCCTGGCAGGGGTTGCCGGGGGTATTGCTATCGCAGAACTTGGAACGGAAGAGGAGATAAAGGGTCGCTCATGGACGGAAATCGTCCGGAGCGATACCTTGCGTGCCGTTTCCGTTCTCTCTTCGACAAGTGCTTTCCAGTATAAAAACGGATGGCGCGGTCATGAATATCAGATCGGGTCGCAGGTTTGCCGTTCGTTAGGGCTGCAGATGCGCCTTGCTATCGCACCCGATGTGCCCTCGATGCTCGATAGTATAAAAAAGGGTGTGGCCGATGTCGCTTTATGGCCCGTATCGGCCGAGGTGGTCGAAAGAGCGGGCGGCTTACGCGCGTGCGGGTATAAATATGAGATCGGGCAGGTCCTGATTGGAAAAAAGAAAACCGATCTCTGTTGGCGCGACTCTTCCGTTCATACTCTTTGTGTCCTGAAAGGNTCTCAGCAGCAGTTACTGTTGGAGGTCGATTCGCTTGCATCCAGTTTGCCGTATGAGCGGTTGAGGGTGGTGGAGATCGATACCGATAGTCTGGAGGTCGAGGCGTTGGTCGGATGGATCGACGCCGGACTATATGATTTTACCATGGTGGAGGCGAATCGCGCCCAGCTTTTCAGAACCTATTACAATACGCTCCAGCTCAGTCCTGTCATACCGGGCAGTCGTCGCCCGGTGTCGTGGGTTGTGGCTGCCGGTGCCGATACGCTTGCGGCCAAAATTGATTCATTGTGCTCCTTGAACAGACCNGTTCCGCAATATCCCTCGGTCATGAAACGCTATTATGAAAGCGGGCGCGGCAAGCCGGTACACATCCGTTATTTACTGGGGGGCGGTCAGCTTTCCGTCTACGATACGCTTTATCAGAGATATGCCCGGGAACTGAAATGGGATTGGCGTCTGTTGGCNGCTATTTCTTTNGTCGAATCACGCTTCGATCCTCATGCAACCTCTTATAAGGGCGCGAAAGGGCTCATGCAACTGATGCCCAGGACCGCGGAGGCCTTCGGTTGCCCTCCGGTTCTGGCCGATGATCCCGAAAGTAATGTTGCCGCCGGCACCCGCCTTCTCGGTCATTTGCAGTCTTCTTTGCGCAACAAGTTGGTGCGCTGTAAAGAGCCTGCGCTCAAAGATTACGCTGCTGCCGATGCCGCTTTGCGCGAGACGGTCGATAAGGTTCTGCCCTGTTATATTATCGGCAGCTTTCATGCCGGTCTCGGCCATGTTTTTGATGCCATTGTCATGGCAGACAGTCTGGGCTATGATCCTCTGGTATGGTATGGCAATGTCGAACGCTGTCTTATTCTGAAGAAAGATTCGACCTACTATTCTCTGCCTTATGTGAAACTGGGTAAGTTTTCTGGAGAAATAACCTCCGATTACGTAAACGAGGTCCTCTATACCTATGAGAGTTTCAAGAAAGTAGCCGCCCGGTGATCCGGAATTTTATTTTTCCCATTGGGAATAGGGCAGCTGGCAGAGCGAGGAGTTATAATAGCGGTGGTCGCCGGTCACTTCTTCCCCGATCCAGTCTGGTTTTGCAAATGCGGTGTCTTCGGCCGGCAGTTCGATTTCGGCAATGACCAGTCCTTCGTTTTCCCCTTTGAATTCATCGACTTCCNATTNCAGNNCGTTGCCTGCGTCGATGCAGTAACGGTATTTTTCGATCNTGGGNGAGGCGNACAGCAGTNGTAGCATCTCTTGTGCGTCATNGACGGGAATTTCATATTCGAATTCGTGCCTGCTGATGCCGACTGTCCGGGTTTTGAGCGTAAGGAATCCCCGTTCTCCGGCAATGCGGATGCGTGTGGTCGTGCCGCTGACGGTCGGGATGTACCCTTGATGATAATGGATTCCTGCGGCCAGCGTTTTATAAGTCGTGTTTTTGACTAAAAATTTTCTTTCTATTTCCTGTGCCATGATTGTCGATATGTTTTACAGCATGTTTTGCTCGTTTTTCTTTAAATCTTCTTGACGATTCCTGAATTTTCGTGTATCTTTGCATCGCAATTCAGCAATCGCTGCTAATTGCGACACCATCTTTATAATCTTAAATTTTCCTGAAAAGAATAACACATGAGATAAGGTTCTGACTTGAGAAAGTCGGAACTTTATCGTTATGNGGCATCCTCTTGNCGNTGGTCGATGNCGACAAGGNTGTCCTCCNTTATTTTTNTGATCTCCGGATAGGCATCGNNGCATNGCCGTTGAGTCNGGNAGTNTTCGNAAGNGTGGTCTGTTTTCTCCTGCGGATTTTGTTTGCGCTTTTGTCCGAGTAATTTCCGCCCCTGCATATTGATGCAGTCNTAGAGCTGGTGGCCCCTGACAAAGAGGTAGGCATTNTGGGGATGAACTCCGAGGGCATTGCAACGGGACTCATACCATGTGTAGTCGGCATCGGGATAAAGGCGNCGGAAATGCGACAGCATCTTGTGGGTCCGTGTTTTCAGGATTTGCAGTAATACGATACCGTTGTTCTCCAGAGACCGTGCCCCGATGGGGAGCGACAGCATCCGATGGAATACATGCTTGGGAAATATGAGCGGGTTGATGCCGCTCAGGTATAGCTGCCAGACGAGCACCGGATAAATGATTCTGCTGTATTCTGTAAGAAATATGCCGAAGTCAAACTCTTTTGTCAGCGGTTGCGGACTATGACAGGCCTCCTGAAAAGCACGGTTGGCATTGTCGGGAAAGCAAAAATGATTCTCGAAAGAATAAGTGTAGGTCTGGAGAATGTGGTGCTGGGCATCGATTCCGGGTTCTTCGCAGAGGTAGCGGTAATCGGAATCTATGGCAATCAGAAATTTGGAGCTCAGAAATGGCCTGTATTGAAGGCACTGCGTACAGCCACAGGTCATATTTCCGTTGGAGTTGCGGGATCCGGAGATAAATCTGAACCTTTTGTCCGGACAGGTGTGCCTTAATATCTTCCCCCAGAAGATTTCATCATTTTTGTTTTCGAGATGTATGGCCGCGTCGGCCCCGTAAAGCTTCAGTTCGGCTTTAAAACGTTTGGCTGCCATTTCATAAAAATGGAATTTTTCGGGTGAGGGGCCGGTGTTCATGATTTCAGTGATAAAGCTACGGGTTCGGACGCACGACCAGGTCGTTGATGAAGACCAGTTTGTCTTCCCAACCGTCGGCAAAGATATTCGGCGAATGAGTGGTCAGGATGATCTGGCAGTTGGGATTCAAATCCTGCATCAGGCTGATCAGCCGGTCCTGCCATTCGATGTGTAGGGAGATTTCCGGNTCGTCGAGCAGCAGCACNGTCGGNNTGTCCTCCATCAGGAAAAGGGTGAACAGTAGCAGCAGGATTTGTTTTTCTCCNGCNNTGAGNCGNTNCATTTCCATCGTGATTTTGCCTTTTCTGAATACCACCCGGTTTTNTTCNTCGATATCGATTTTTTTATCGGTGGAGGCGAAAAGCATATTGATGACNNCGAAGNATTTGTCGATCCGTTCCTGTATCTTTATCGCGGCTTTCAGATCGGTCAGCATTTTAAGCCTGTAGTCGGAGAAGGAGAAGACGCTGTCGGAGCGCTGGTAAAGAATCGAGTCCAGGGAGATGCCTAACTGGGAAAGGGAACTCTTCTTGGAGGCGGGGACGTCGAATGTATTGAGATAGTGGAAGCAGGAGGCATTCTCATAACCTCCGAACGCCGGGCGGTGAATCACTTGTTTCCCGTCGAAAAACATTTCTCCGGCAGAGGTAGTGATTCTGATTCGGGATTTGGTGGCCTTGAGAAATTTTTCGTCTTTTCTCAAGACCGCACGGATCAGGTTCAGCATGGTGGTTTTGCCGAACCCGTTCTGTCCGACCACGATGTTGATTTTCGGGTCAAGGCTGTGCCATTCAAGTGCGGTGTCGCCCCACATGGCGTGAATGTCTATATCCTGTATGTAAAGAGTCGGTTTTTCCATGGAGGTATAATGATGTTATAGATGATTGTATCGGGGTTCTTTGCTGCAAATATAATGTATTAGTAAAATAAAAGAAGCAATGGGGAAAGGATTTTTATAAAAGAGGAATAAGTTTTTGGGTTTCGTATATCGGTATCCATGGGATTTGTGTTGTTTTTTGCGACGCGGGAAGCCGTGCCGGTCTTGTCGGAGATGCTTCCAGGATTTGAGGAACGGCCTGGACGGATATGCGTGCCGGTATCATTTGTGCCGGAAGCGTTGCCGTGTCCGTATTTTGTAGCAGAGCCGCGTAGGACAGCATCTCTGACTTAATCGTTGTGGTTTCACCGTCTCCATGAAGCTATTCCCTTCGGGTCGGCGGCCGTTCCGGTTTTGACCGCGGGAGAAGAAACAGGCTGTGATGTTCTTCCTTTTATTTTGTGCTGATCGGAGTGTTCCGGAACCTCTTCCAGAACCAGACGGAGGCCAGAATACCGGGAATGGTGGATAGGCAAGTGACTGTAAAGAAGTCCGCATAACCGAGATGTTCCTGCATATAGCCGGACAGAAGGCTGGGAATGTTCATACCCAGTGCCATAATGCAGGTCAGAAACGCATAATGGGAGGTCGCGTATTTTCCCTTGACCGAGTAAAGCATATAAACCATATAGGCCGTCAGCCCGAAGCCGTAGCCAAACTGCTCGAATGCTACCGAAGCGCTGATGACCCAAAGATTCCGGGGGAGGGCATGGGCCATCCAGACGTAAAGCAGGTCGGGGAGGTTCAGCATAAGTGCCATGGGGATGATGCTTTTCGGGAGGCTGAAACGGGAGATGTACATGCCGCCCAATATTCCGCCGAGCATGAGGGCGGAAACTCCTGCGATGCCGTAAATGACGCCGTATTGCTCATTGTTCAGCCCCAGACCGCCCGCCGCCGGATCATCTTTCAGGAAAAGTATGGTGACTTTGGAGAGCAGCGCCTCGCCTAAACGATAGGCCAGCAGGAAGAGGAACATGAAAGCCAGGTCTTTTTTATAAAAGAAATGACGCAGGGTGCTTAAAAATTCATTGAGAACGACCTTTTTTGAAAGAACGGTTTCCCGGTTGGCCGGACGGGGCAGAATACGGGAATGGAAAAGGTGAAAGAATAGCATGAGCAGCGCAATACCCGCAAAGAGGCAGCTCCATGCAAAAACGGTGTCGTTCGCATATTGCGGGACCGGGCTGCCGAGTTGCATGAGCGGCTCGGTCAGGGCAAGGAGTATGCCGTTGGCAAAAAGAATGCTCAGCCGGTAGGCCGTTGAACGGACACCGACGAAAAAGGACTGCTGTCCGCTGTCGAGCACCTGCATATAGAATCCGTCGCAGGCTATGTCGTACGATGCCGAACATAACGCCGCCAGGGCGAGCGCCAGAAGGGTGTACGGCAGCCACGCCGGCGTGAGTAGGGCCGCCGCCACTCCGGTGAAGCAGAGGAACAGCAGAAACTGCGTCTCTGTCATCCACCATCTTTTGGTCCGGTAAATGTCTACGAAAGGACTCCACAGGGCTTTAAAGGACCACGGCAGGCTGAGAAGACTTGTATAGAGCGTGATTTTCCCGTTGGGGAGAGCAAGATCGGAAAACATGGCCACGGACATGGTCGTAATGACGGCATAAGGCATTCCTTCCGCAAAGTTACTGCTGATCACCCAGGGCCACGGTGTTTTTTTATCGGGATTCATCGTTACGTTTTTCTTTGGAAAGGCGAAGATACTTCAAATTAAAAACAAAAGCAAAAAAGTTAATAAAAAAGAGCGGCTATGGGTTCGTGTGAATATTTTTACTAACTTTGCGGCGTAAATGAGAATTATGCAACGTTTCGTATCTTTCATCGCTTTATGGTTGTCCATGCTTTCGGTCGCTTGGGGGCAGATCAATACGGATCGGGTGCTCTCTATCGGCAGGAATGCGCTTTATTTCGAGGACTATGTACTCTCTATCCAATATTTTAATGAGGTAATCAAGGTTAAACCTTATCTGCCGGAGCCTTATTTATACCGTTCCATCGCCAAATTATATCTGGAAGATTTTCTCGGGGCCGATCAGGATGCCACTTCCTGCATCGAAAAGAATCCGTTTATTGTTACTGCCTATCATGTGCGCGGTATCGCCCGGCAGAATTTGGGCGAATATGCGGCGGCAATAGCCGATTTTGAATACGGGCTTACCATGCAACCCGAGAATAAGGCATTTCTGAGAAATCTGGCGATCGCTTATGCTCAGAAAAAGGAATACCAGCGGGCCGATTCCTGTTTTTCCAATCTGATCAGGCTTTTCCCTTCCGACAATGCCGCTTATCTGAATCGGGCCCAGCTCCGGCTGGAACAGCGTGACAGTACGCGGGCGTTGGAGGATTTGAACCGCGCGATAGAACTGGACAAGAGCTCGGCCTATGCTTTCGGCCTCAGAAGTATGATCATGATGGGGCGTCAGGAATATGAGAAAGCGTTGGAAGACATCTCTATGTCGGTGCTTCTGGATCCCGAACGATCGGCCTATTATATCAACCGCGGACTGGTCAAATATCATCTGCACGATATTCGCGGTGCTTTGTCCGACTATGACACCGCTTTGGAATTGGATCCCCACAGTGTTATCTCTTTATATAACCGCGGGCTTTTGCGGGCGCAGATCGGTGACCGCAATCGTGCCATCGATGATTTTTCGGGGGTTTTGTCGTTAGAGCCTGACAACACTTTCGCTGCCTATAACCGCGCTTTGCTGCGTGATGAGGTGGGTGATTATTATGGGGCCATTGCCGACTATACATCTGTTTACGAAGCCCATCCGAATTTCTTTCCGGCTCTTTATGCCCGTGCCGAAGATTATAAGAATCTGAATCAGCAGAAAGCTGCTGACGAGGACTTCAAGGCGGCGTTCCTTTTGGAGCAGAAAGTGAAGAGCGACCACGAAGCGCGATTGAAGAAACTGGCGGAACTCCGGGCTGCCGGTGTCGCGGATCCGGATAGTGTGCTGGCTGCAGGCGCCAGCGAAGAATTGGAGCCGGATGATGAGGAACTTATTCGTCGGGAAAGTGACAAAAACATCCGTAAGTTCAACCGCGTAATGGCCTCTAACCTGAGCGAAAAGGCCAATACGAAATACGGCAGTTCTATCCGCGGCCGCATACAGGATAAGCATTTTACGGTTAAGTTGCAGGATATGTTCGTACTTTCTTATTATGAAAACAGCGAGCAGATCCGCCAGGGAATTTATTTTGAAAAGACCATTTCCGATTTTAACCGCAGCGGCTTGCTGAGCAAACGCCTGAAAGTTGTCAACGACGAGCCTATGTTGACCCAGACGCAGGTGCAGGCTCATTTTACATCGATCGACGATTATTCCAGAATGATTGGAATCGCCCCTGATAATATTATCAATTATTTCGGAAGGGCATTGGATTTCATGTTGGTGCAGGATTTTCAGAATGCCATAGAAGATCTTAATCAGGTGCTGATGCGCAAGGGCAATTTCATTTTGGCTTATTTTAACCGTGCGGTGTTGCGTTTGCGTCAGCTTGAAATCAATGAGCGGGTCGGGCAGGGGCGTGCCGACCAGAATTTTGATGAATTGAAGAACCTGCCGTTCGTTTCGTCCGAAAAGCAGCCGGGCTCTCATTCCGCCAAAACTGCGGCGGCCGCCCAGATGTATAACGACCATGTCGCCGCCCAGAGAAAGATCGAATATGAAATGGCCATGCGAGATTTTGATAAGGTGATCGAATTGTCGCCGACATTCGTCTATGCCTATTATAACCGGGCGTATGTCTGCTGTATGATGAATAATTACGATGCGGCGATTGCCGATCTGAATAAGTCGATAGAACTATATCCTAATTTTGCGGAGGCCTACTACAACAGAGGTCTGATTTATCTGAAAACGGGACATACCAAGGCCGGAATTGCAGATATCAGTAAGGCCGGAGAATTGGGTGTTGTGGATGCTTATAGTATCCTGAAACGTGCTACAACAGATTGATATATATTTATAAATAAAAAACAAATGCAAGAGAAGATCATTATTTTGGATTTCGGATCTCAATACACGCAGCTGATTGCCCGGCGCGTGAGAGAGTTGAATACCTATTGCGAGATTGTTCCCTACAACAAGTTTCCGGGCGAGACAGCCGATATCAAAGGCGTCATCTTGTCGGGTTCTCCTTTTTCAGTGAACGACGAAAATGCTTTAAAGCCGGATTTGAGCCGGATTCGTGGCCAGTGGCCTGTGTTGGGCGTATGCTATGGCGCACAGTATCTTACGTATGTCTCCGGCGGCAAAGTCGAGGCCTGCGCCACACGCGAATATGGCCGTGCCCATTTGGACTGGATCGATGAAAACGATCCTTTGTTCAAGGGCGTCAGACTGCAATCCGTCGTATGGATGAGCCATGGCGATACGATTACCGATGTGCCCGGAAATTTCCGTCTGATAGCAAGCACGCAGTCTGTGAAATATGCCGGCTTCAGAATCGAAGGCGAAAAGACCTGGGGTGTGCAGTTCCATCCGGAAGTGTTCCATAGCGAGGATGGCAAGGTTTTGCTGCAGAACTTTCTGGCCGACATCTGTCAGTGTAAACAGGATTGGTCCCCGGCGTCGTATATTGCCACTACCGTGGCTTCGTTGAAAGAAAAACTGGGTGATGATAATGTCATTCTGGCCCTCTCCGGCGGTGTGGATTCTTCTGTTGCCGCATGTCTTTTGAACAGAGCTATCGGAAAAAATCTGTATTGCATATTCGTGGATAACGGATTGTTGCGGAAAAATGAGTTTGAAGACGTATTGGAAAGCTATAAATGTCTCGGGCTGAATGTAAAGGGTGTCGATGCCAAGGAATACTTCTACAGTCAGCTGGCGGGTGTGACCGATCCGGAACGTAAACGTAAGATCATCGGCGGAGGGTTCATCGATATCTTTGAACAGGAGGCCAAGAAGATTCCGAACGTGAAATGGTTGGCTCAGGGTACGATCTATCCGGATTGTATCGAGTCATTGAATATAACAGGCATGGTTATCAAGAGCCATCACAACGTAGGAATTACTCCTGGTAATTCTGGGTTAAAAGGATCAAGTCCAAGTAATGGAGCAGGTGGTGGTAAAGGGGGTAGTACTATTACAAAGAATAATGCTTTAGCTTTAGGTGGACAAGATGGTGGTGCTCAAGCTGACGGTTCTGATGCTCCATCTACAAGTTATGGTGCAGGAGGTGGTGGAGGTGGAGGTGTAATAAATGAAGGAGGAACTCCAGGGTTTGGTGGTAAAGGAGCTAACGGATACATATATATTGAATGGGGAAGTACTAATGGTGGTGGAGGAAGTAGCGGTCAAGTTATTGAAAAGAAAGCTGTATGGGTAACACCTGGAACAAAAATTAAGATAACTGTAGGTAAAGGTGGAGAAAGTAAAGAAGTACTCAATGAACTNAATANCATATCAGGATACTTTGGACAAAAAGGAAACAATGGNGGAAGTACCACTATTGAAATACCTAATGAAGAAACAATAACTGCTCTTGGAGGTGAAGNAGGATACCCCGGTTCTTCAACCCATGGGTTAGGAGGTAATAGCAATATAAGTGACCTAACAGATGAAAACCCCGTTATAGAGGGTTCAACCAAAGGTGAACCNGGCACCGATGATTACGGAGGAAACGGCGGAGGAATAATGGAAGAGATATGCCCNCTTCTTTATGAATTAAAAAAAGCAAGTGTCGGAGGATGTGGAGGTAATAATTCTTCTGATATATCTCAATGTCACACTTCAACATCCACTGCACAAGGAAGCACTGCTCAAGGCCTTGGCGGTGGAGGCGGAGGTGGTTCTGTTCGGGACAATGTTGCCTACCCCGGCGGCAAAGGAAGTGATGGAGGTGTGATTATTGAGTGGAGTAATTAAGGCTCGCTCTCACTAAGTTTCGATAAAACAAACAACTTTTCGGGGTGCTTTTACTTTTGTAACGCACCCCTTTTCTTAAAAGCGTAAGCCAGGGTGCAGTTTTGAATAGCCAACTGGTGGTAGTATAAATAAGGTAAAGAAAAAGTGTTGAAAAGCCTTTGAAATGCGCGTTTTAAGCCTGATTGAAATTGTA
>WFLX010098215.1_pt1 | contig 15576 bp, 5 predicted proteins | sample 4967041 | NCBI WGS metagenome assembly WFLX01 (sample SAMN12857096, study PRJNA449069) | gut metagenome | isolation source: stool from male and female vole | host: Microtus ochrogaster | place: USA:Florida | collected 2017 | reverse complement strand
ACGAGCTTGCCCTCCTTGCGCTGGATGCCGTGGCACTCGGTGACCCCGGTGAGGTTGCCTTCAGCCGACACCTCGCAGAGGCCGCGGCTTACGCCGCCGTTTTCGCTCAGGGTGTTGGAGATATTGAATCCGATCATGCAGTAGCGATCCTTCTTTCCCTCTACGCTGCGGAGGAAATCGGCGAGGAGGCGGAAGCTCTCGGCGCCGTAGTAGTCATCGGCGTTGATCACGCCGAAGGGCTCGCGGATGGCCGTCTTGCCCATCAGGACGGCATGGCCCGTTCCCCAGGGCTTGGCGCGGTCAGCGGGGGCGGTGAAACCTTCGGGCAGTGCGCCCAAGTCCTGGAAGACGACCTCCACAGGCACATGGCCCTCATATTTGGAGATGATTTTCTCGCGGAACTCCTGCTCGAAGTCATGGCGGATTACGAATACTATCTTGCCGAAGCCGGCGCGCAGCGCGTCATATACGGAATAGTCCATGATGGTCTCGCCGTTGGGGCCGAGTCCGTCAAGCTGCTTGAGGCCGCCGTAGCGGCTGCCCATTCCTGCAGCTAAGATGAAGAGTGTCGGTTTCATTTTTTTTTGCTTTAAGGTCTTTAAGGTCTTTAGGGACTTTAAGGTCTTTAAGGACATTAAGGTCTTTAGGGACTTTAAGGTCTTTAAGGTCTTTAAGGACTTTAGGGTCTTTAGGGACTTTAGGGACTTATGGTTATTCTTTTAGGTTTTGATGCCGCTTTGGACGCGGATGATTGAGCAGAGGGAGAGCATGTAGTCAAACATCACGATTTTGGCGTTGGCGTTGCGCGATATATCGCGCCTTGCCCGGTCAGTCTGGTCGATGAGCGACTCCACATTGCGATAGTTGATAAAGGGTGCGAAGCGGGTGCTGAACCTCAGTTCGTCGTCCGAAAGGGCGTTAAGGGGGGGGAGAGTGAAATTGCATAGAAAGTTTTCGCGCGTCATGCGGGAGCAGTAGTCCAGAAACCGCAGGTTTTTCTCGCGTCCCATCGCCGCTGTCTCCTCGCTGAGGTCTTTGAGGGAGGCCACCTCGCGTTTCCAGGCGTGGCGCATCATCTGGCGGTAGATGTCGCCGAACTCCCCCTGTTCGCCGGTGTTGGCCGCGGCTTCAATCGCCTTGCCGGGGCTGCCGCCCCCCAAGCGGGTGGCAAGCCGGGCCTCTGAGGGGGAGAAGCCGAGCCGGCTGGTAAGCCACTCCTCCGTGCGCTGTGCCGGCACGGGCCTCATGTTTATCCTGCGGGTGCGCGAGAGCACTGTGGGGAGCAGCTCCTCCGGATGGTCGCTGACGAGGATGAAGAGTGTGTCCTCGTAAGGCTCCTCTATGAGCTTGAGCAACTTGTTGGCCGCCTCATCGTTCATTTTCTCCGGTAGCCAGATTACGTAGGTCTTGTAGCGGTAAGTCAGAGAGGATAGGGGGGCGGAGAGTGAGATCTCATTAGCTTCGTCCACGTAAATGACCGGGCGCGAATTTCCGGCATCCATAAGCTCGTTCCATTTCTCGGGCTCCATATAGGGATGCTTGCGAAGCATCTCCTTCCATTCCGGATACCAGTCGGTGGAGACGGCCTTTGTCTTCCCTTTGGGCTTGACCACGGGNAANACCCAGTGNACATCGGGATTGTTGAGGGCCTCGGTCTGCAGACAGGCGGGGCAGCGTCCNCAGGGTTCGCCGTCNCGGCGGTCGCGNGCAGTAGACATACTGCACCATAGNGCGGGCCATGNGCATCTTGCCCAGGCCGGGCATTCCTCCCAGTAGCAGGGCATGAGGGATTGTGTCACTGTCGACCATATCGCGCAGCGACTGTTTCACCTCGTCGTGTCCTATCACATCTGAGAATCTCATTATCCTGCAAAAGTACAAAAAAATAGGCAGACCGGGAAATATATTGAGGGAAATATGAAAAATTTAGGTTAATTTTGCGTTATGTATCCATTTTTGAAATCACTCGCTCACGGTTACGCCGAGCGCTACGGCGACTTAGGCGACTTCTGCTTTGTCTTCCCGGGCAAGCGCGCGGGCACATTCTTTCTCAAGCATCTGCGCAAAGAGGCCTCCGCAGCCCCTATGCTGGCTCCCGAGGTAATGACTATATCCGACCTGGTATCAAAGCTATCCGGACGCGTCGTCGCGGGGCGCGTCGAACTGCTCTTCCGCCTCTACAAGGCCTATGCCGGCTTGATGGAGGGGGAGGAGCAGAAGGCTNCTCCGGTGGATTTCGANTCGTTCCGCGGATGGGGGGAGACTGTGCTTGCTGACTTCACGGAGATTGACATGTACGGNGTGCCGGCCGAAGAGATTTTTAAGAATGTGAAAGACTANCGNGAGATAGCCTCCAACTTCCTGACCGAGGAGCAGAAGCGTGTCATGGAGGAATATTTCGGGCGCCCCGTAGGGGGCCCTGCCACGGCGGCCGGATTCTGGCGCGACTTCGGCGACGAGGGGGCTATATCGGAGGTGAAGAGACGTTTCCTCTATCTCTGGAAAGTCATGGCCCCCCTCTATCACATCCTGCGTGACGACCTTGAACGGGACGGCCTCGCTACTTCGGGGGGCATATACCGCAAGGCCCTCGCTGAGATACGCCGTCTCCTTGACGAAGGGAAGGCCTCACCTTTGCGCGGCATTAAGAAGATGGTTTTCGTGGGCTTCAACGCCCTCTCCACCACGGAGTCCGAGATATTCGCGGCCATCGGGAGGTTTCCGGAGTACGAAGGCCCCGAAGGGCCTGAGCCCTTCGCCGATTACTGGTGGGACGCGACCGGCCCGGTGCTCCGCGCCGACGACGGGAGCGCCTCGCGGTTCGTGGCCTCCAACCGCCGCCGGTTCCCGATGCCGGAGTGGGGGAGCGCATACCTGGAGTTGAGCGAGACTGACTCGCTCTCGCCGACCCTTCGCGTGATAGCCGCCCCCTCGGGGAGCGTGCAGGCCAAACTGATTTCGGAAGAGCTCAGGCGCATGCGGGCCGGGAGCGAGAAGGCTGAAGCCCATTTCAAGGATGCCCGCGTGGCCGTTGTCCTTCCCGATGAATCGCTCCTTCTGCCGCTGCTGCACTCGCTCCCCGAAGACATAGGGGAGGTGAACCTCACAATGGGCTACCCCTTGAAACTCACCTCGGCTCTATCGTTTGTCGCACTGTTGCGCCGCCTTCTCACGCGCCGTCGGCGCACCCGTGACGGGCTCGCCTATCTGCGCGAGGAGCTCTCGCTCATTCTCGCGCATCCTTTCAGCCATGCTGTTTTGGGCACGCCGAGCGTCCAAAAAATCAAAGGGGAGCTCGACACGCGCCGCATGACGGCCATCACCCCCGAGGAGCTGGCTGCGATGGAGCCAGTTACTGAAAAGATTTTCCCTCCGATCAAGCGCGAAGCGCGCCCCGGAGAGGTGATTGCAGCCCTTGACGGCGTCCTTGCCTTCATAGACGAACATTTGCGCCGGGCCGATGGCGGAATGGTGAAGTCGCGTCTCGACCTTCAGCATATAGCCGCCTACCGTGATGCCCTGGCGCGCTTGGGNGATNCNATAGCCCACCACGGCGTAGATATGGAATACACCTCTGTCTTCTCATTAGCAGACCGTTTCCTGGCCGGAGAGTTAGTGACTTTCGAGGGTGAGCCCCTCGAGGGCTTGCAGGTGATGGGCATGCTTGAGACGCGCGCTATTGACTTCGACCGTATAATCATACCCTCGCTCAACGAGCGCATACTCCCCATGAAAGCGCGCTCCCGGACGTTCATCCCCGACACGCTGAGGGTGGCCTACGGCATGCCCCCGGCCAACTATCAGGAGAGCCTTTTCGCATATTACTTCTTTCGCATGATCTCGCGTGCCGAGGAGGTGGTCATGCTCTATGACGCGCGCGCCGGAGGGGGTATGCGCAGCGGCGATGTGTCACGTTACCTGCTTCAGCTCAAGCACCTGTACGCCCCCGACACCCTGCAGTGGGAGGAGCGCCGGTTTGTGGTGTCCGCTCCCGGAGGTGAGCCGCAGCCCGTCGAAAAGACGCAGTCGGTGATGAGGCTGCTGAAGGAGTTTACCGTTGAGGGCGATGAGAAGCGCTTTCTGTCAGCCTCCGCCTTGAAGAAATACATGAACTGCCCCGTGCAGTTTTATTACGAGGTGGTCGCCGGGCTGAAGGCGGANCCTCCCCAGCCGATGTACATAGATGTCATCACTCANGGCAANATCCTGCATGACGTGATGATGCGCATATACCTGGCAGACGGCGAGGAGAANCGTNTGCTCAATCCNGGNGTGATGGTGAGCCGNGANAAGATATTAGGCCTTATGCGCGACACTCCCCGCTTGGAGCGTCTGCTGACGAGGGCTGTCAACAAGGAGCATTTCAAGCGCGACGATGACAAGCTCGACACGCCGCTGCGCGGCGAAGCGGCTATGGTGGCCGAGCAGCTGATGAAGCAGATACGGGGTATNCTNGNCCATGACCTGACTTTGGCGCCATTCGTGCTCTATGGCACCGAGGTGCCGGGAGAGCGCCGCCTGCGCATTTCGGACACACTGACAGTAAACATGAAGTTTGCCATCGACCGCGTTGACAGTGTCGGCGCTTCGGGCATGAGGGTGGTGGACTACAAGACAGGGCGTCCGCACCTTGAGGCGGCCGATATGGATGACGTGTTCAGCGGCAATTACCATGCCGCCCATGTGTTTCAGCTGATGCTGTATGCCAACATGCTCAACCTTGCGACGGAGCGCGGAGGAAAGGCTCCGGTCCGCATGGAGCTATACCGTCCCGAGGCCTTCCCGCAGAAGGATGGGAGGCCCGAGGTGCCCGAGATCGCCAAGGAGCGCGTCATGGCCCACACACAGGCTGACCCTGCGTTTGACCCCTCCGATCCGGAGGCGGAGGAGCATGGGGAGACCTATAACGGGCAGTTTCTGACACGCCTGCGCGGCATGCTTTTGGAGATATTCAATCCNGACGTTCCCTTCNCTCCTGCGCGCGATGAGTCGGCGTGCCGGCTGTGCCGGATACGGTCGCTCTGCCGCCGGTAAGCGTATGGCCGCTAATAATACCCCGGAGGGGTGGCACGAAGTGTAATCGTGCCACCCCTCCGGGGTGTTGGTTTGTTGGTATGTCCGGTACCCCGGACTGACGTCCGGGGTTAACTCTGTTCGGCCCCTCCGGGGCCCGCTCCAGCCGATACGCTTGGAGTGGAGGGGTGCTACGATGCTAGCCGGAGCTCGGTAGGCGAGGAGCCGGGGACGCATACTCGTGTGTGCGCCGGGGCCTGTAAGGTGGTGAGGAGCTTAGCGGATGATGATTTTCTTGCCGTCTGCTATGTAGAGGCCTGCGGGGAGTCCGGAGAGGTCGGTGACATTCATGCGCAGGCCCGCTGCGTTGTACACCGCCTTGGGGGTGCCGGGGGCCTCTTCAACGCCCGCTACGCCGACAGAAGATTTTCCTGCTACCTTGAAGTCTCGCAGATAGAGGGTCGAGGAGTTGGATGTGGTGAACTCGAAGGTGATTCTCGCATTGCCCACCGGAGATACGGTGAACTGCTCGGACTGCATGGAGGAGGAGCCGGTCTCGTAAGTACCTGACTCCAATGCGCCTCGCATCTTGCCGTTGTATTCTGTCACAGTATATTCCTCGATGCCGTCTATGAGGACACGGAGCGCGCCGGTTCCGAAATATCCCGGTTCGAAGCCTCGGCTGAGGCCTCCGCCTCCGCCCATTTCGGTCTCAAGCGAGAAATCGAAGCTGATTGTGGAGGTCTCGTTGATGGGAATCAAGGGAGAGGTCAGAGTGGCGGTCGAGCCGTTGATGGAGGTGGCGCGCAGAGCCTCAATCTCGTTGAAGTCCATGATTGTGGGCATGAACTGGCCGGACGTGGCGTCCCATCCGAGCAGGGGCTCGGAAATCGGGTAATTGATGAGGTCAGGCTCGTAGGGCATGGCGGGAGTGCCGACGGCAGCGGCGTCATGCCATGTGGAGGATACCGTGCCGTTGCGCAGCGTCCACGCGCGGAAGTAGTAGAGCGTGTTGGGCTTTCCCCGGAAGGTGAAGCTGTCGGAGGAGCCGACAAAGATCACTTCGCCGCCGCCTGGGAGCTTGTCGCCGACCTTCACATTCTTGCCGGGTTCTCCGAAGCGGCCCGTGTATCCNGACTCGTATCCGGGCATCTTGGTNGTGGTGGCGGCGATGATGACAGGGTCGGAGGAGNGCCANGAGAGCCTCAGGTCANTGGNCGNGATGCCCTGCGCGTCGAAGGTCTGTGGCCCACCCTGGGTGGTTCTGAAAATCACCTGCGCCGGGTTCGAAGTGCCATAGACCGGATAGCCCGTGACGCTGAGTGCCTGAATATAATATGTGGAGTTGGGCTCGACGCCCTCGATGGGCACCGAGATTTTGTCGTCATTACCGTAATATATTGCGGTGGCATTGCCGAATTTGGCATCGGGCCCGGCGAGGAAGGTCGAGCCGTTTGCCGGATAGTCGGAAGCGGTGAAGGGGGAGTTGCTCCAGAGGATTACCGTGGCGGGAGCCGAGGGGTCGCGGTCGGCGGTGACCGTAAGCATGTTTTCTGATTGGGTGGCTTTCAGGTTCTGCGGCGTCCCCTTGGGGGCGGCCTGTGAAAGCACCGGGTCCAGGTTGTAGTTGACCGTGAATTCCTCGATGTCGCTTGTGTTCCACACCAGGTAGGTTGAGGTCTCCTGGTTGTCGGGCATCGGGAAGGTGGCGGTGGTGAAGTCGGGATAGACGTAGCGGTCGAAGCGGCTGTCGTAAAACTCGCGCAGGGCCTTGCCGCGGATNAANAGGTCATCATCCATGCTCCACCCTGTCAGTCCGGCCTTGAATCCGTTTTCCTGGGTAGGGCAGCTGTCGTAGGGCTGGTGGAAGATGATTTCCACGCGCCCTGTGTCTTCGTGGAGCTTGATCTGGAGGTCGTAGAAACCGGGGAACTTGCTTGCATTCCCTTCGCTGGCGCACTCCACGTCAGCATATTCCAGAGTGAACACCCTGCGCCCGGTTGCCCCCTCGGTCTTGTAAGATATGCGGGCCTTCTTAAGGCCGTACATCATGGGCTGGAACACTACCGAGAAGGCAGTCTTGCTGTCGACCATGCCGTTGCCCAAGAGGAGCTGGCCATTGTTTTCAACCACGAAACGGTCGAACTCGCAGCCGCCGAAGCGGAATTTCATTCCGAGGTCATAGCCGTCGGAGACAAAGGGGTTGGGGTCGTTGCCTTCGGGAAGGAGATAGGTATATCCTTCAAATTCTTCATCGGCGAGCACAGTGGAGCCTGTTAGTGGCACATACTTGGCATCGCCCGTCGAGAAGACATATTGCGGGATGTTGCCCGCGCTTGCGAGGGCAGGGCCTGCAAGCATCAGTGCGGCCATTGCCCGCTTCAGAACATAGAGTCTTTTCATAGGTTAGATGGAGTCTTATCGGTATGAAAAATGTTTTCAAGGGAAATCCGGTCGCAAATATACTGATTTTTAGCAAGAATAGCAACAAAAAAACAGCGCAAGTATGGAACTTGCGCTGTTTTTTTGTTGTCGAAACGCCTATAATGCTATGTGAAGGCTTAGGGGGGATTAGCGGATGATGACTTTCTGGCCGCCTACGATGTAGAGGCCTGCGGGGAGCTCGGCTGCCGAGGAGGCCTTGATGCGCATGCCGGCCACGTTGTAGATGGGCTGCGTGAAGTCAAGTGTCTTCTGCTCGGGAGCGATGGTCCCTACACCTACGTTGTTGGGGTCCACTACGCTGATATTGCCTAAGTAGAGGATGGAGGTGCGGTCGGAGCCGGTGTTGAACTCGAAGGTGATGATGCCCTTGCCGTTCTCGGCTGCGGGGAGCTCGCACTTCTCAAACTGCTCTGTAGAGGAGCCGGTCTCATACNTGCNCTCGGCGGNGGGGGCCATGGTGCNGTTGTATTTGTTGATCNTCATCACCTCCTTGCCGTNGAGGAGCANGCGCAGAGCGCCGTTGCCGAAGATGCCGGGCTCGTTGCCCTGGGGCAGAGGCACGCCGGAGGATTCATCGTAGGGACGGATTGTCTCGAGCGAGAAGTCGAATGAGAGCTCAGTGGGCATGGTCAGGGGCAGTTCGGGGCTGGAGAAGGATACAATCTCGCCCGAAACTGAGGTTGCGCGGAGCTCGAGGCGCTTGGAATAGTCCATGTCGACGGGCTGGAACTGGTTGGATGTGGCATCCCAGTCAAGCACGGGCGAGAGCTTGGGATAGTTGACCAGGTCGGGCTCGTAGGGGAGCACGGGTGTGCCGATGGCTGCGGCATCCTTCCAGGTGGAGGATACGATGCCATCCTTGAGGGTCCATGCGCGGAAGTAATAGACGGTGTTGGCGCGGGCCTTGTCGAAGGTGAACGAAGTGCCGTCGCCCACGTAGATGATCTCGCCGCCGTCGGGGAGAATGTCGCCTGCCTCGACATCGGGCTGGGGCTGGGTGTAGAGACCCACGTAGCCCTCCTCATAGTCATTAGACTTGGTGGTGGTGGCTGCGATGATGACAGGGTTCTCGGCGCGCCAGGAGAGATCCATCGAGTTGGCAGTGGCGGTCTTGGCCTCGAACAACGAGGGTGCGGCCTGCGTGGTGTGGTAGACTACCTCGGCAGCCTGGTCGAAGCCGTAGATGGGATAGCCCGTGGCACTGATGGCCTTGATATAGTAGTCCTGGCCGGGCTTCACACCCTGGATGTCTGCGGACACCTTATCCTGGTCGGAGTAGTAGAGGCCTACGGCATTGCCGATGATGGTGGTCGGGCCGCCGCGGAAGGTTGTGCCGTTCTGCGGATAGTCGGCCTCGGTGAAGGGCTTCTCGCTGTAGAGGATGATTGTAGCTGCATCCTGCTCATTGCGGTCGCAGGTGATATGGAGGGTGGCGGCCTCCTGGGTCACCTTAAGGTTCTGAGGCGAGCCGGCGGGAGCATCCTGCGAGAGATCGGGGTCGAAGACATAGTTTACGGTAAACTCCTTATAGTCGTCGCTCTGCCAGCGGAGATAGGAGGAGGGGTCGAGCAAGTCCGGGGCCGGGTCGTAGCCGAGATTGAAGTTGGGATAAATAGTCGGTTTGCCGGAGGCAGCCTCATTGACAAACTCGCGGAGCGCGTTGCCGCGCAGGAAGAGGTTGTCAGTGTCGTCCCATCCCATCAGGCCTGCCTTGAAGCCGTTGCCGGCGATAGGGGAGCAGTCGAAAGGCTGGTGGAAGATGATTTCGGCGCGTCCGGTCTCCTCATGGAGGCGGAGCTGGAGGTCGAAGATGCCGGGATACTTGGAGGCTCCAGTCACAGCGATCTCAGCATTTGAAAACTGGAGGGTGAAGATGCGCTTGCCCTCCGCGCCCTCAGTCTTATAGGAGATGCGGGCCTTCTTGACGCCATGGAGCACGGGCTGGAAAATCAGCGAGAAGGCGTTGGAGCTTACCACATTGCCGTCGCCCAAGAGGAGCCGCCCTGAGTTGCCGACCACGAAGCGGTCGAACTCGCGGCCTCCGAGGCGGAATTTCATTCCGAGGTCGAAGCCTTTGGAGCTGAATGCGTTGGGGGTCTCACCGTCGGGGAGGATGAAGGTGTTGCCCGTGGACTCACGCTCGGAGAGGAGAATGTCGCCCGTCAGAGGCACATACTTTGAGTCTCCAAGAGAGAAAAGATACTGCGGGATGTTGCCGCCCCACATCAGGGCGGGAGAGGCGAGGAGCATCGCCGCCATCAGTCCCTTGAGAGTAGAATTTCTTTTCATTTGGTGGAATAGGGTTAGAAATATTTAGAAATTTGGGGGCAAAGATAACAGTTTTTGAAGTTCTGACAAAATATCGAGGCCTGTTATTCGGAAAATATGTTGTAGAACATAATGATACTTTTTGAAAATCAAAAAAATACGTAAAAGAGATGAAAAAATGTAGAAAAGTGTTGTGAGATAAAAATATAATGTCTATCTTTGCGCAGAGAAGAGTGATTGGAATATATCTTGCAAATGGCAAATTGCCACTTGATAAATTCTCTAATGCACAATTTTCAACAATAAATAATGGAATAATTTTACCAATTAACCTAATATTAACCAAAAAACTGTAAAAATGAACACAGCTTTTGTAAAGACCGCACTGTTCTCGTCTGCCATGCTGGCAGCCGGAAGCATGTACGCGGACAATGCCGTATTCGTTTCGGCGGATCCCGCCAGCGGTAGCGAGCTGACCTCGATGTTCAAGGTCGACACCTACTGGGACAATGCCGGCACCTACGGCATCAGCGGCTTCCTCGAGATCCAGCTCCGCGACGCAGCCACCAAGGAGGTTGTCGCACCCGGATGGATGGATATCGACTGGGATGATCCCGAAGCACGTCACTATCCCGTCTATCTCTTCGCTGAATTCTCCAAACCCGGTTCGTACGAGCTCGTCATTCCTGCCGGAATGTTCTACGATGACAACGACAATCCGGTCAGCGACGAGGTTGTCCTCAACTATACCATCACCGGCAACGGCGGAGGCGGTGAAGAAGAGGATCCCGGCAACTATCCCGTGACCTTCAACTATGCCGATCCCGCAGACGGCTCGACTGTCACTTCGCTTGCTTCCTTCAAGACTTACTGGAATGTCGGCAGCTATCTTCCCGCAGGCATCAAGGATGCACAGCTCAAGAACGCAGCCGGCGAGGTAGTAGCTACCTCTTTCATCGAGTTTGACTGGAATGACGAAACTCTCTTCACCTTCGGCTTCCAGGGTGATTTCGCAGGCGGCGAGTACACAGTATATATCCCCGGGGGCGCTCTGGGCGATGACAACGGCAACGGCATCAGCGAGCCCGTGACTCTGAAGTACTTCTACGAGGCTGCAGCTACTCCGCTGTATCACACCTCCATGTATCCCAAGGATGGTGCTACAATCAACTACAACAATGGCCAGGACCTGACCCGTTTCAACGTGTCCTATGGCGCCAACATCGCTCTTGCTCAGCCCGGCACCAAGGTGACCATGACCGACGACAAGGGCAACACCTACGAGTCTGACGAGCTGATCGCCATGAACCTCGCCGGCGACCACACGCTCATCATTCCCTTCGACACCAATCCTCCTGTCTACAGCGGCACCTACACTCTCATCATCCCCGAGGGCACCGTAGTGAGCGGCTCTTCCCGCAGCGTGGAGGTAAAGGGCACCTGGAATTACATCCAGGACCGCAACCTCCCCAACGGCGACATCAAGGAGAACAATGATCCTCTCGTATTCACTACCTTCAACGTCACCGATGACGAGGGCAACGTGCTCGTAGACTTCCTGCAGCCCGACCTGAAGCTTGAGAAGTTCCTGAGCGGCAACCTCAACGTCGGCTTCGAGCGCGAGGAGTGCGAGGCTATGGTATTCGAGCTCAACGACCTCACCACCGGCGAGACCATATTCAATATCTGGACCTACGTCGACGAGGCTGAGGGCATGTACTCCATCGGCCTGCGCGATGAGAACGGCGTGTTCCACTTCGCCCTCAGCGCAGCCCGTGAGTATGACCTTCTCAAGGACCACAAGTATGAGGCTCACGTTCACGCTTACTACCGTTACGACGGCATCGCACCCGACCTGCGCATCAGCAAGGGCGAAGGCTCGATCAAGTTTGATGGCGCCAGCGATGCTTACGCATACAGCGACGTGGAAATCCTCTCCGTAACCCCGGCTCCCGGAAGCGAGCTTGACCTCACCAACCGCACCATCACCGTCACCTACTCCGCTCCTGTTGAGATCTTCCTCGGCGAAGCGCCCCTTGGCGGCGGCTCACTCGGCACTATCAAGCTCACCGGTCTTAACGACGGCATGGCAGGTGTGTCCAACTTCGAGATTATCGAGTCCAACAAATCGAAGACCCGCTGGAGCTTCACAATTTCCAAGGAGTACCTCCGCACTGTGACTGAGGCTCTCAACCCGATCATCGCAGCTAATGACATGAACGGCCTGCGCGTTCGTCCTGCCGATGAGGAGAAGCTGAATGCATTCGGCATCTACAACAACGGNCAGAAGNAGCTCGCNACCCAGNGCATGGGCTATGCAGCTTATCTCGCTAACCCCGAGGTATTCGTTACTCCCGACGAGGGCAAAGTAGAGAGCCTCTACGCTTTCGAATTCACNTGCCCCGACGCTGACCANGAGTCCATCAACTTCAACGGCGGTGTTGACGGCGACGGCAATGTCATGACCGCTACCCTGCGCGACGCAAACGGTGTTATCGTAGGCACTCTCGACTCTAAGGACTACGACGTGGTATATAATGTGCCCGATCCCGATGCTCCCGGCGTGACCGATGTAGCCATCATCAAGGTCATCATGCACATTGAGAAGCCCGTCACCGAGCCCGGCCTCTATATCCTTGACGTGCCCTCCGCATACTTCATGACCGGCACTCAGTACTCTTCGCATCCCAACATGCACATCCAGCTTGAGTATGCTATCGGCGACCTGCCCCTCGAGTTCAACGCTATCTCCCTCAAGGAGGGTGGCAACTACAACGACCTCGGCACAGTGACCGCATACGCAGGTACTGAGGTTGTTGTCGCTCCGGGCGCAAATGTTGAGGTTTACCTCGCAGGCAGCCGCCGCTTCCTCGTGGCATCCGCACCCCTGCAGGTAGCCAAGAGCGGCAGCACCTACCGCGTATACGCTGACTTCTGCAACGCAGCCAACGGCTACGCTCCCTTCCAGCTCGAAGCTGAGGATGTGAACGCCGGCCAGGACTACGACGTAGTTATCCCCGAGGGCACCGTGCTCACCGCTACCGGCAAGTCCTTCGCCGAGAAGGTTGTCACCATCCATACTCCCGGCGCAGCCGAGGTGGCTGTGGAGACTGCATCCCTCACCACTGAGTTCCCCAACTACGCTGTCAGCGTGAACAATGTAGTGAAGGGCAAGCCCGTCAAGGTGACTCTCGAGCCCGCAGAAGGCTGGATGGTACAGTCCGCACTGCTCAACGGCGAGGATGTGACCGGCAACATCGTAAGCAACGTGCTTGAGCTCCCCTCTATTGAGGACGCAGCTAACCTCCAGGTTAACTTCTGCTTCAACGGCGATGTGCAGATCATAACCGACTACACCGGCGTGACCGAGATCAACGGCACTTCCTACAGCGTCCGCATGGACAACAACCTCGTTGTCATCGACGGCCTTGCAGGCGGCGAGCTGATTCAGGTTTGCACTCTCAACGGCGCAATCATCACTTCCGAGAACGCTACCGGCAGCAGCGTAGCCCTCTCTCTTGAGCATGGCGTATACGTAGTGACCATCAACGGCCGCAACGCTGTCAAGATCGCTCTCTGATCTCTGATTTGAAATTTCCCAAACATCGGGGAGCCTCCGGGCATCCCCGGTGTTTCCAAAGGCTCCGGGCGGCTGACCCCGGCCGGAGCCGCAAAAAAATGAAAACACGGCAGACGGGTAGTTAAAATATATGAAACTCCGCGCGCGCCGTGCAATATATCTCCGCGGGAGACATTAAATAGTAAAAACAACATATTAATATTTAACCCAACATTAAAACAGACAGCATGAAACACTATTTATCAGCATGCCTTCTGACGGGCGCGGCCGCTATGGCCTCGTTCAGCATGACGGCTGCCGACAAGCCTGTGGTCATCCCGTTCACGGTGCCGAATCAGAGTTTCCTGACTTCGATGACCTACAACGGCAAATGGGCTACCTTCACGCCGGAGGCGGGCACTTCCTCGCCCAAGACCTACGTGGTAGACCTGATGTCCGCCAAGGTGATCGAGCTTCCTGTGACCAAGATTGTCGAGGAAGACGGCTACGAGCGCGACTACGAGGAGTTTGAGTCCGTTGTGACCAACAGCATCTCCGAGGATGGCAACCTCCTCGGCGGCTCCTACGGCGGCGAGCCCGGATACTATGACAAGCGCGATTCAAAGTGGCATCTCCTGGAGTATCCCAACGAGAGCCGCTATCACAGATATGTGGATTTCCAGGCCGAGGTTCGCAAGATCCGCGGCGAGGGCAAGTACATGATCGGCTTCGGCTACAACCAGGCATTCGACATCGTGCCCCTGCTCTGGGTTGACGGCAAGCTCCTCAATCCCGAGGACCTTCCCGGACTCCCCACCCGTGACTGGAAGAACCACGAGATAGCGCTGACCGCCGAAGACCGCGCCGAGCACAAGGAGGGCAACATGCAGTTTATCGACATCACCAACGATGGCAAGTACCTCCTCGGCGGCCTAAGCCTCAACCATCCCGGATGGGGCTCATGCTACTTCGTTTATGACATGGAGAAGCAGACCTTCGACATTCTCGCCCTCAACGAGCTCAACGACCTGATCGCTTCGGGCGAGTATTTCGATGACGCCACCGAGCTCGTCGGCGACTCTCACCCGACCTTCAGCCCCGACGGCACCAAGGTTGTAGGCGAGGCTCTCCTCGTGCAGGACAACGGCTCGGAGTTCCCCAATGAATATTACGTGCCCTTCGTCTACGACGTGAAGACCGGCGTGACTGAGTTCATGGACAATTATGATGTCGACAACGGCGTTGTCGGCGCCTATATCACCAACGACGGAGGTATCGTGGGCTATTCGCCTTACGGCTCCCCGGCGCGCCGCGTGGTGTTCCGCGCTAACGGCACCTGGGTTGACCTCGAGTCTGTTCTCGACCAGACTTATGATGTCAACTTCATCAGCGCCACCGGNTTNGACTCACTCTCCGGCGTGCCCTTCGGCATCAGCGAGGATGGCAAGACCCTCGTGGCAATGTTCCCCGGCACCCGCAATGACTCCTACGTGGTGCGTCTCAGCGACCAGACCTTCTTCGAGGCCGCCGGAAACATCAACCTCATGAAGAGATGGGCATGCGAGCCTGCCTACGGCACTTCCATCGCACACCTTGACCGCATCTTCCTGCGCTTCGAGCGCCCCTGCACCCCCGTGGAGAACTTCGACATCACCCTCACCGACAAGAGCGGCAAGAGCGTGAAGGCTACGGCAGCCACGAAGTATAACTCCACCGGCATGATCTGGACTGTGGAGTTCCCCTCCACTGCCCTTGCTGACAATATGGATTACACCGTCCATGTTCCTGCCGGCACATTCGTAATGGACAACTCCGACCAGGCCAACGTCGACATCGACGTAGTATACGTAGGCCGCGAGGAGAAGCCCCTCGAGATGATCCGCGTGCTCCCCGCTGACGGCAGCCGTGTGATTGAGCTTAATGCCAACAGCATGATCGGCTTCACCTTCTTCAACACTCCCTACGTGGCTGACCGCGCTGTCGGATACCTCTATGAGGAGGGCAAGGAGCACCCCATCTCAAATATGGTGCTCAGCGCATCGGGCAACACCCTTTACGCTTATCCCCCGACAGGCCGCTCTCTGACCAGGGATGTGAACTATGAGGTTGTAATCCCCGCCGGTTCTGTAGTGGATGTCACCGGATACTGCCCCAATGAGGAAATCCGCGTGAAGTACACCGGTAATTTCAAGAAGGAGACTCCTCCGGGCGATCTCTTCAATGGTGACTTCAACGAGTTCTCCGAAGTTGACGCCAACGTGATGCTCTGTGAGGGCGATGCTCGCCTGCCC
>WFLX010008731.1_pt1 | contig 15578 bp, 10 predicted proteins | sample 4967041 | NCBI WGS metagenome assembly WFLX01 (sample SAMN12857096, study PRJNA449069) | gut metagenome | isolation source: stool from male and female vole | host: Microtus ochrogaster | place: USA:Florida | collected 2017 | reverse complement strand
GAGACAATGCTTGGAGGAGAGTATTTGTCTCCTAAGGAAGCATTTGAGCAGCATACAGCCGGAATTATCGAACGCGTTGACGGAGAGAGTTTCTTTTCACCCAAGGAGTGGGAGTATCTGCATAATGAGAATTCAAGTCAGCAGGAAAGGATCTCTTATTCATGGCAGTATGAAAATTTATATGTTATGGAATGGGCGCTGGGGCTTGGAAAGGAAGAGGGAGCCCTAAACTTTCCCAATGCGATTTGTGATGTGCCTTATACGGTAAGAGCAATAAAAAAATGCAAGACCATCCAAGATATTTTAAATATAGCAAAGCCAAAGACACCGGATGAGCTGCTTGCGGAATGCGACTTGATCTTCTGTCTTGATTGGGCTTGTGTGGATGCCAGAATGAAAAGGCTGCCGGCTCCTGCGGGAATGGATGGAGGAGTGGTTATGGAGCGTCATAAATCGCTTAATTGGCTTATCGGGGCTTATGACAATGCCGATTGGGATCATGTATCCACGGATACATAAGTTGTAGTCAAACTTGGAATTTTACAGGAATGATGCCGTTTGTGCGGCGGAATGTGAGGAATTATGAAAAAAATTTTGGGACTTTTAAGTGAAGAAATGGGAAAGGCCTTTGAGGCGGCAGGTTATGGTGCAGAGCTGGGAAAAGTTACGCTGTCCAACCGGCCTGATTTGTGTGAGTATCAGTGCAATGGCGCTATGGCAGGAGCAAAGCAGTACCATAAGGCGCCTATTATGATTGCAAACGAGGTGGCGGAGAAGCTGGCAGACAGTGCCGTCTTTAAGGAGGCGGCGGCAGTTGCCCCCGGATTCTTAAACTTAAAGATCTCGGAGGAATTTTTGTTAAACGTGGTGGAGCAGATGGCGCAGGAGTCAAAGTTTGGTCTGGAGCTGCCGGAGAACCCCAAGAAGATTATCATTGATTATGGTGGAGCAAATGTGGCAAAGCCGCTGCATGTGGGGCATCTTCGCCCGGCTATTATCGGGGAGAGCATCAAGCGTATCTGCCGTTATGCAGGACATGAAGTCATTGGGGATGTGCATCTGGGAGATTGGGGTCTGCAGATGGGCTTAGTCATCATGGGACTGAAGGAGCGTCAGCCGGATTTGGTATATTTTGATGAGGATTTTCAGGGGGAATACCCACAGGAAGCACCCTTTACCATTTCGGAGCTTGAGGAAATCTATCCGGCTGCCAGTGCAAAATCAAAGGAGGATGCGGAGTACAAGGCTGCGGCAATGGAGGCGACCTATAAGCTTCAGAGCGGAGTCAGGGGGTATCGCGCCCTGTGGCAGCACATCCTGAATGTGTCAGTTGCGGATTTAAAGAAAAATTACAGCAGCCTGAATGTGGAGTTTGACCTGTGGAAGGGAGAGAGTGACGTCCATGACCTGATTCCGGAAATGGTTGCCTATATGAAGGACGGCGGCTATGCCTATATCAGCGAGGGCGCATTGGTGGTGGATGTGAAGGAGGAGACGGACACCAAGGAGGTACCCCCCTGCATGATCTTGAAATCGGATGGGGCATCCCTTTATAACACCACAGATCTGGCGACTATCATGGAGCGTATGCGCCTCTATCATCCCGATGAGATTATCTATATCACCGACAAACGTCAGGACCTTTATTTTGATCAGGTGTTCCGCTGTGCGAAGAAAACGAAGCTGGTGGGGGAAGACACGGAGCTGAAATGGATCGGCAATGGCACCATGAACGGAAGCGATGGCAAACCCTTTAAGACTAGAGAAGGCGGCGTTATGCGTCTGGAGAACCTGATCCGTGAGACGCGGGACGAGATGTACCGCAAGATTCGAGAGGGCAGGGAGATGTCCGAGGAAGAGGCTGGGAATGTGGCAGAGATGGTGGCCGTAGCGGCGCTTAAGTACGGCGACTTGTCCAATCAGGCGGCAAAGGATTATGTGTTTGACATAGATCGGTTCACTTCCTTNGAGGGGGNTACAGGTCCCTATATNCTGTACACCATTGTGCGAATTAAGTCNNTCTTAAGNANGTATAAGGNACAGGGCGGCAGCTTGGATAATCTGTGCCTCATGGCGGCGGAAAATGCTTCTGAGAAGGCTTTGCAGATGCAGTTGGTGCAGTTTAACACTATGATGCAGGCTGCGGAGGAGGAATTGGCGCCCCACAAGGTATGCGCCTATATTTACGACCTTGCCAATGCATTCAATCATTTTTATCATGAAACCAAGATATTGAGCGAGGAGGATGCGTCTAGAAAGCAGGGATTCCTTGCACTTTTGGACCTGACAAGGGATGTTCTGGAAACCTGTATTGATCTGTTGGGCTTTAGCGCACCGGAGAGAATGTAGAATTGCTGTAAAAAATGCCGTTCCTGTTCAACAGGAACGGCATTTTTTTGAATTATCTCGCCAGAACTCCAAGAACTTCGGCTATGTACATGGTATGCATATCTTTGTCTGCATACCACGTATTAATTTCCGGCACAAGAAATGAATCTTCGGTTATCTTTGTGGCGGACAGTTTTTTGCAGAGCAGAATCAGATTACCCTCATCAATAAAAGGAATGGAAATCTTATAATTCCAAGTNAGTCCTGCANTCTTCAGTTTATCTTCATTTCTCCCTGAATGTGAGCCGCAGTAGTTAAGAGCATCTTTGTACTGACTGCTCAGAAAAGAGACTGAGAAGAAATCATAGGCATCTATGAACTCCTTGGTATATCTTGAATCCCGGATAAAAATAAACGCAACATTTTTTCCCCAAAGCACACCGACACCGCCCCAGCTGATAGTCATGGTGTTGGCTTTCTGCTTAGAACCGGCTGAAACTAACGCCCATTCTTTCCCTATCTTTTCAAAAGGGTTTATTTCAAGTAATTCGATTGGAAACGGTTGAAATGCATGCATACGAAGTGCTCCTTTCGATATTTTAGGTGATTGCAAAACTCAGTTTTTCGCAATCCGAATTGTGCAATTACCTACATTATACATTATCATGGGGGGAGTTGTAAACAGACGCCTTGACAATTTTACAATCCCGCTGTTATAATGTAGACAAGGAGGGTTTGTACATATGACAGATTTTGATAAAATCGGTATTTTTGCAGCAGGAATGTGGTTTGGAGCAGTAGGAATCAAGCTTTTGTCCAGCAAAGAGGCAAAGAAAGTATATGCTTATTGGACAGCGGAAGCCCTTCGGGCAAAAGATTATATTAAGGAGAATGCCGGAGAGGTTTACGAGGAGGCCAAGCAGATTAATAAGAAACGCTTTGGCGCAAAGAATTAAATAGAGGACATTATCAAAGAACCGGTCTGCTTGGCTAAGTTGACCGGATTCTTGTATTCTGGAAGACATAAGAGGAGGCAGAAGATGACATTGAAGGAGCTGCCCATCGGGAAGATGGCAACCATTACCAAAGTATCAGGGGAAGGTGCATTGCGGCAGCATTTTTTGGATATGGGCGTGATTCCGGGTACGGATATCCTTTTGGTAAAATATGCCCCTTTGGGGGATCCCATGGAGTTCATGGTTCATGGATATGAACTGACACTGCGTGTAGCGGATGCACAGAAAATAGAGATTGAAAATGTGCGGGATAACGAGCGGAATGATATGCAGGCGAAAAAGGCGCAGAGCACAAAGCGTATTGAGCATCCGGGACTTGGCGAGGGAGGAAAATACCATGTAAAGGCAACGGAAAATCCCCTTCCGGAGGACACCATATTGACCTTTGCCCTGGCGGGTAATCAAAACTGCGGCAAGACCACGCTTTTTAACCAGCTGACAGGCTCCAACCAGCATGTGGGCAATTTTCCGGGGGTGACGGTGGACAGAAAGGACGGCATGATCAAGGGAAATCAAAACACCCTGATTACGGATTTGCCGGGGATTTACTCTATGTCGCCCTATTCGGGGGAGGAGATGGTCACAAGGGAATTTGTCTTGAAGGAGCATCCAAGGGGTATTATCAACATTGTGGATGCCTCCAATATTGAGAGAAACCTTTATCTGACCATGCAGCTGATGGAATTGGACATACCCATGGTGCTGGCCCTGAACATGATGGATGAGGTCAGGGGCAATGGCGGCGCCATCAAGATAAACGAGATGGAAGAGATGCTGGGAATACCTGTGGTGCCCATTTCGGCGGTACAGAACGAAGGTATTGACGAGTTGGTGAGCCATGCTCTCCATGTGGCGAGGTATCAGGAGTGCCCCGGCAGAATCGACTTTTGCCGTGAGGACAAAAACGGGGGAGCCGTGCACAGATGTCTTCATGCTATTATGCATTTGATTGAGGATCATGCAAAGTTGGCTGATATTCCGGTCCGCTTTGCCGCAAGCAAGCTGGCGGAAGGAGATAAGCAGATTTGTGACAGCTTAAATCTGGATCAAAATGAGGTGGAGATGCTGGAACATATTATCTGCCAGATGGAGACGGAGGGCGGAATGGACCGTGCGGCAGCCATTGCGGATATGAGATTTTCCTTTATCCGGGATGTGTGCCGGGAAACGGTTATCAAGCCAAGGGAGAGCAGGGAACACGCAAGAAGTGTNANNATTGNCAGGATTCTTACAGGCAAATATACGGCAATTCCCGCTTTTGTGGGAATTATGGCATTGGTGTTCTTTTTGAGCTTCCATGTAATCGGGGCTTTTCTGCAGGATTTATTGGCTATGGGCATCGCATGGCTTTCTGATACGGCGGATGCAGCTTTAACTGCCCTTCATGTGAACAGGGTGCTGCATTCTCTGGTGATTGACGGTGTATTTACCGGTGTGGGAAGCGTATTAAGCTTTCTGCCCATTATTGTGACCTTATTTTTCTTTCTGTCACTGATGGAAGACAGCGGCTATATTGCAAGAGTTGCTTTTGTGATGGATAAGCTGCTTCGCAAAATCGGACTGTCCGGGCGAAGTATTGTGCCTATGTTGATTGGGTTTGGCTGTACGGTTCCGGGGGTGATGTCCACCAGAACCCTGCCCTCTGAGAGAGACAGAAAGATGACTATTCTGCTTACGCCCTTTATGAGCTGTTCCGCAAAGGTACCGATTTACGGTTTCTTTGCAGCCGCATTTTTTCCGGGGTATGAAGCGCTCATTATGATTTTATTGTATCTGACCGGTATCCTTTTGGGCATAGTGACGGCATTTTGTTTAAAAGGCACGGCATNTAAGGGNGNNGCGGTTCCCTTTGTGATGGAGTTGCCCAACTACCGCATGCCGGGAGCCAAAAATGTGGGACAGCTTCTCTGGGACAAGGCGAAGGATTTCTTACAGAGAGCATTTACGGTGATTTTCATTGCCGCTATGGTTATCTGGTTTTTGCAGACCTTTGATTTTGGACTGAATATTGTGGAGGATTCCCATGATAGTATGTTGGCTTATGCCGCTGGGCTGATTGCACCGCTTATGGCACCTTTGGGTCTGGGGGATTGGAGAATCTCCACGGCGTTAATTACGGGATTTATGGCAAAGGAGAGCGTGGTTTCCACCCTGTCTGTGCTGCTTGGGGAGACGCAGTCTCTGGCAAGTATTCTGACACCCCTCTCAGCAGCAAGCCTTTTAGTGTTCTGTCTGCTTTATACTCCCTGTGTGGCAGCCATTGCCGCCGTGAGACGGGAACTTGGCGGAAAATGGGCGGCGGGAGTCATAGCCGGGCAGTGTCTGATTGCATGGGCGGCAGCTTATGTGGTCCGACTAGTGGGATTGTTGATTGGATAGTATGATTGTATTTAAGAGGCGTTTGTGGTAAAATAATGTCGTATCAAAGAGTGCTATAGAAGGAGGAAAATGTTTGATGGCAGCTACAGATTTACAGTTTATGGTTGGAGCAAACGAAAATGTTTTATGGAAGGGAAAGCCAAATAAAAAGTGTTTTATCTTGGAAAGTATTTTTAATCCGATGCTTCCCTTTGCTTTAATATGGGCATTGATTGACTTTGGAGTCGTCGGAGGGGTGATGTTCGGAGGAGGCGGTCCTGTGGCGGTATTTTTGGTGCCATTCATGTTATTGCATATGATGCCGGTATGGATATATCTGGGCGGAGTATTTTTGAGCTTTCAAAAATATAAAAATACGGAATATATCATTACAGATAAGGGCATTTATGTTTCAGGAGGCACTTTTTCTTATACTTATGAAATGAAACCCTTTACCGACCTTTCACATGTCAATATTCACAGAGGAATTTTTGACCAATGGCTGGGAGTGGGAGATGTTGTGACCATATGCGGTCATGAGGGATATAATTCAAGACAGTCCCATTCTCATGGTGGATTGACAATATGTGATATTAAAGATTATCAGCAGGTATTCACCATGGTGAAACAACTGCAGACGGATATTTATGCGGATACCATGTATCCCAACGATTTGCGGCCGGCCACCAATCGAGGCTACCAGACCGAGTATATGGGACCGGGAAGAAATCCTATGTAAAATATCCAACAAAAGATTTCATGGCAATAAAAACCTAAAAATTTTATAAAAACAGCCGATATAATAATCAGTGAATTTTATATGAGGCTATGGAGGGCATACAAATCAACGGATTGATAGTGTTTGTATGCCTTTTTTATTAAAGAAACCACTTGGTCCTTTCAGGAGAGTGGTGCAGTCCCGAGTGACGGAAGGGCTGCAGAAAGGAAGGGATGCTATGGCATTAGGAGCAGTACAGTCCGGATATGCAAAGACGACCTATGCATATCAGCAGACTACCACTATGACAGAAGAATTTTATTCTGCAATTTCTTCCGCAGCGCAGATGACGGAAGATAAAAATGACAGTCGTGTCATTGGACTTGCCATGATTCCATATGGAAATATGGGTGTGAGTTATGGCATGAAGGCACAGTATGCGCCGGAATCCACCAAGGACAATCCCGTGATACAGGTTACATCCAATTATGGAGGGGAATGGGTATCTTACAAAGTCAATGTCAACGAAGTTGAGCCGCATAATGCATCGCAGCTTGAAATGTTTGCCCTGCTTAGCTATTCGGACGATCAGGGGCTTTCAGATGGGGGAAGTTTTGGCTCCTATCACAAGATGAAGGTTTATGCGGAAAATGCCAAGATTAATGGCTATTGGGAAGGAAATGAGGATTGGGAGTCCTTTGTAAGTGCAAAATATGATTGGACGGCATTGATGACTAAGATGTGGGAGGATTATTCTGAGGCAGGAATTTACAGCCAAGTTTTAAATTGTCAGAAGCTTGTCAGCACATTTGATCACTTCAGCCTGCGGCATATTGATTTTGATAACTTAAAAATGCAGGATAAATCGATGGAAACATTTTCCCATTATGAGCTGGGAGTGCCCTCAAATGTGATGGGGGCATGGTTTGAAGCGTTAGCGGAGAGAGGTGAGGGAGGAATCAATAATGAATTGCTTAACCATCTGTCATCCAAGATGCGGCAGCGTTTTTTAAAGTATCAGAGCGAAGGCTGTGCAGACAACTCCATAGAAGCCGCACTTAATGCTGCAAGGGAGGCTTTGAATGATTTAGACTATCCTTTAACAGACGAAATCAAGAAAAATCCTGAAGTACAGAAGGAACTTGAGGAGGAGAGGGCACTTTATCTATCCTTTATTCATAAATTAGAGGAGATGCAGAAGGAGAATGATGGTGTCAGGGAGGCATCAGAAAGCTCTAATATGAGCGCAGAGGATTTTGTGAAGCTCATCAGAGAAAAGTTGAAAGAGCTTTATGCCCTGATTATGAGTGGCAATACAGAACAGACCTATCAAATTGGAAACAACTCATTTACGATAAAAGAGTGGAAAGAGTTTCTTGAAGCATTTGACTCTATGGAAGATGCCATCAAGGAATTGATGAAGGAAGAACAGGAGGCTGCAGCCGAGGAAGAAGAGGAAGGACTCGATGCATTAGTGTCCGAATCCACCAAATGCAAGTATCATGCAACTGATTCCGAAAAGAGANAAGTCATGTATATTACATGGTATNNGCANGNGGGGATTTTCTGCANAAGGTCAGGGTANTATANTGCAGTGCAATACAATGCTGCACAAGGGTACGAGTGGTCAATTTCCTATAAAAACAGCGAGGATTATGCCAGGGTCATGGAATTTTTGGGAAATTTTGGTGCAGAGGATAATCTGCTCTTTGCCGCACATGAAAATTTCTGGCAGGATTTCTTGAATCACAAAATCCATGCAGGAGATTTTGCGGAGTTTTACAAACAAATAATGGACCGTGAAACGTCAAAGGATTCTGCTTTGGATGAGGATAGGAAATCCGGCAGTGAAGCCTATGCAGCATGGGTAAAATACATAAGCCCTTTGGTGTGAAGATATGAACAAGCATAAGCAGGTGCATAGTAAGAAAAAAATCATATTGTTTGCGGTTGTCTGCATTCTGGCAATCCTTTCTCTGGGCTGTGTCATGTATGTGAATGATTATTATCATACGGATGACACTGCATTGGAAGCTCTTGGGAATGATGATTTGGTGAGTGTGGAACAGATTGGCAATGACAAAATCGTGTTTCGTCCGGGTAATCCTAAGGCAGGGATGATTTTTTATCCGGGCGGCAAAGTGGAATACACGGCGTATGCGCCGCTGCTCCATGAGCTGGCGGAGCAGGGTATGTTTTGTGTATTGTTAAAAATGCCTGCAAATCTGGCAGTGCTGGATATGAATGCGGCAGATGGGATTTTGGCGGAATTTCCGGAGATTCAGAATTGGTACATGGGCGGTCATTCCCTTGGAGGCTCCATGGCGGCTGCCTATGTGGCAAAACATACGGACGAATATAATGGTTTGATTTTGTTTGCTGCTTATTCGACAGCGGATTTGAGTCACTCAAATCTTAAGGTGATTTCTATTTATGGTTCTGAGGATGGTGTGCTGAACCGGGAGAAGTATGAGAAGAATTTTTCCAATCTGCCTGAGGATACATCAGAGTACGTGATAGAGGGCGGATGTCATGCACAATTTGGCAGCTACGGTGCACAAAAGGGTGATGGCATACCAGCTATCAGCGATGGGGAACAAAGGGAAGAAACGGTTGATTTTATCGTGGAGGTATTGGGATTTTAACCTTGACTCATTGTCTCTGCATATGTTACCATCAGATTAGGATTCCTCTGGGACAGGAGGAGTTGATGCAACAAGATGAAGTTACACACAGAAAAACTCTGCAGGAACTGACTTTAAAGGATAACTTCCTTTTTGCCGCCGTCATGACAGACCCAGAAAACTGCAGGCAGCTTCTGGAATTGGCGCTGGGGCTCGAGATTGAGCATGTGGAAATCGACACCGAGAAAAGTATCGTTTACCACCCGGAATACCGAGGGGTGCGGCTGGATGTATACGCCAGAGACGAACACCATACCCGTTTTAATGTGGAGATGCAGGTTGCAAAGCAGGCAATTAAGAAGCGAGTCCGTTATTACCATAGCCAGATGGATATGGAACTGATTCTCACCGGTACATCCTATGAGGAATTACCCGACTGCTATGTGTTGTTTCTCTGCGATTTTGACCCATTTGGCATCAGAAAGTACCGATACACGCTGAAGCATGTTTTTGCGGAAGCTGACAAGTTTACCTATGATGATGGCAGCTATACGGTGTTTCTCAGCACAAAAGGACAAAATGCGGAGGAAGTTCCTGCGCAGTTAGTCAGTTTTCTCAAGTATGTCGCCGCAGAACTAAATGAGAGTACCGCAGATTTCGGGGATGAGTTTGTAACGAAACTGCAGAAATCGGTAAAGAAAATCAAAGCCGACAGAGAGATGGGAGGTCGCTATATGCTGTTTGAAGAACTGCTTAGAAACGAACACAAAGAAGGCTTCGCCGAAGGCAGGCAACAGGGCAAAGCAGAAGGTCTCGCTGAAGCTTATGTAAATATTCAGAAAGTCTGTGTTGGTTTGCCTGAAGATATCCGTCAGCAGATTCTTTCCGCTATAGATGGTGATGTTTGTAAAATAACTTCCTAGGCATTGTATTTCTAAACTTTATTCTAATTTCTTATTTCAAAATTCATGTACGAATTTTATTTCCAAACTTTAAGTTTATGTAACCTATAGTCTGACCAATCTGGCATTCATACAGATATGCCGATTTCGGTTTTTATATTATTTTCAGAGGAATCCTAACTTATTTTTGCTATATAAATATATTTGTGGTACAATAAACGCAATAATGGAAGCAGGGGGGTATACACATGAATATTTTAGTTATTAACGGAAGTCCCAAGGGAAAAAACAGCATCACGCTTCAGACAGTGTTGTATCTGCAGAAATGCTTTTCGAAGCATAATTTTGAATTGCTGCATGCAGGGCAGAGCATCCGGGCGTTGGAGCGAGATTTTACTCCGGCCAGAGAAGCTCTGGAGAAAGCGGAGCTTATACTATTTGCTTATCCTGTTTACACTTTCATAGCTCCCAGCCAGCTTCACCGCTTTATTGAGCTTGTGAAGCAGTCAGGGATTAGTCTTTCCGGCAAATATGCTACTCAGATTACCACCTCGAAGCATTTTTACGATGTTACGGCGCATCGCTATATCCAAGAGAATTGTCAGGATATGGGAATCAAATTTATCAAAGGACTGTCTGCGGATATGGAGGATTTGTTGAAACCTCAAGGAAGAAAAGAGGCAGTCTCCTTTTTCCGATATGTTTTATGGTGTATGAAGCATAACAGTTATGAGGTTTTTCCGGCATTGCAGCCGCAGCCTGCGCATATACCTGCCCATGTACCCGAAAATGTAAGACCCAAAAAGGAATCAGGTACTTCCAAAAAGCACAGGGTTGTAATCGTTACGGATGCATCAAAGGAGGATGCGCAGCTACAGACCATGATTGCGCATTTTCAGGCAGTGTTTCCTATGGAGAGCCATATTGTCAATATTAGGGAGTATCCCTTCCAGGGAGGCTGTCTTGGCTGTTTTCGCTGCGCAACATCTGGAAAATGCGTATATACGGATCAATTTGACGATTTTCTCCGAAATGAAATCCAAAGTGCGGATGCCACGGTGTATGCTTTTTCCATTAAAGATCATTCCATGGGGGCTGTCTTTAAAAAATATGATGACAGACAGTTTTGTAACGGTCATCGAACCGTTACCATGGGAAGTCCCGTTGGATATCTGGTCAGCGGCAATTACCGTCAGGAAGAAAATCTCAGGATGGTCATTGAAGGACGAAGCGAGGTTGGCGGGAATTTTCNTNNNGGGGTTGCCACGGACGAGACNANCACGGATGCAGCCATTGATAAAATGGCTCATACCCTTGCCTATGCTATCAGGCACCACTATACCAAACCCCAGAATTTTTACGGTGTGGGCGGCATGAAAATATTTCGTGATCTCATTTTTCTCATGCAGGGAATGATGAAAGCGGATCATCAGTTTTTCAAGGAACACGGACAGTATGATTTTCCCCAGAAGCAGCCGGGCATGATTCTGAAAATGCATCTGGTGGGTATGCTTTTAGATTCTCCTGCCATTCAGAAAAAGATGGGAAATAAAATGACGGAAGGAATGCTTGCCCCCTATCAAAAGATTTTGCGGAAGCGTGAAAGAACTTGATTGTAATACGAGATTCCTGTCTAAAAGGGAAAGATGAATACAAACAGAATAAATCACAAAGGTGAAAGTGACGATGCGAATGCAGNAGGAGCAGAAATGTTCTTCCTGTTTTTATGTGGAAGCATTTGATTGTAATCCGATTGTCGATTCATGACATTTCAAGGTCGATTCATGCGGATGTAACAAATTATGATAAATTCTGTGATACACTGTTGGCAAGTATATTTTAGGAGGTATAGTCATGAAACGGAAAAATACAGACGGCGCCAGAAGAATGGCCGCCGTACTATGCATGTTTGGCATACTGTTCCTGTCATGCCCCGGGGCACTGACAGTAAAGGCACAGGGTGATGCAGAGCTTGCAGCATCTGCCGTCACGGCAGGGAGAAACAGCACGGCAGTAGTCACTGTCACGCTAAAAGAAAACCCCGGGATCTGGGGGCTGAAGTGCAAGGCCGGTTATGACCATTCCGCCCTGACCCTTCAGGGCGTGGCAAACGGAAATGTCTTTGAAGAAAGCGACATCGTCCTGCCGGGGAGCCTTGACAGGGAACAGCTTGTCTTCGCTGCGGCATCGAACAAGCTGGAAGACATTGCTGCCGACGGAAACATCATCACACTGAGCTTCTTGGTGGGAGAAGATGCGGCAGAAGGAACCTATCCCATTACATTGGAACTGACACAGGCCATCAACGTGGCAGGTGAAGACATAAAGATGACCGTCACTGACGGAAGCATCACGGTCCAGGCGGAGGAAGCAAATCATGCGGATGAAGCAGATGACGACGATGACGACGGCGGGGAAGCAGAAAAACAGGCAGCTGAGGTAAAGACAACCGGCACCAAGACGGGCGATGACAGCAATCCGGTTCTCTGGATGGCGGTGCTTATGGCCGCGCTGGCCGGCGGCGGAACCTGCTGTGTGCTGCATATACGTAAAAAACACAGCGGCCGCTGAGAAAAGGAGAGAAGAAAATGTGGAAGATGTGGAAGAGAATAACCTGCGGCATTCTGACCGCGGCAATGCTCCTGGCAGAACTGCCCATGAATGCAATGGCCGCGTCCAGCACCGCAGATGACGGGATTGAAACCCGTGCCTTCGGCGATGCGGACGGGAACGGCGAACTGAATGCAGCGGACATAGAACTGATACTGCGGTACATAGTGGAGGACAATCCGTCGGGATTTTATCATGCCAATGCGGATGTCACAGGCGACGGCGCTGTGGATTTAAAGGACCTGCTGGCAATAAGAAAGGCCATGGCGGGGGACGGCACCACCACCACCGCCTATTACCAGGTGACCTTTGCGCTGGGAAACGGGCAGGACAGCATTGACCTTCCTGCCGCAAAGACCTATGCCGGCGGCACCCGGATCGACGCGCTGCCCACGCCGGTGCAGCAGGACGTGATGTTCCTTGGCTGGTACTACGACGCGGCACTGACCCAGCCCGCAGGGGATGAGGACACCGTGGGCCGGAACATGACCCTGTACGCCAAAACGGGCGGCCTGGAGGGCCTCAGCATCCAGGAGACACCCAATTACATCACGGTGGTGGACGTGGAGACCACGTTNCCGCTGAAGCTGAGCGGNACANATATCNATNCNNGTGACCTGACCATCATCCAGGTGTCCGCCAACAACACNGAGATCCCCTTCACCGTGGACTCNGACGGGAACGTGNCGGTCACAGGCGGCTGGGCGTCCGGCCACACCTATAAGGCCGTGCTNAAGGAGGAAAGCCCCACAGTGTTCGTGCATGAGGGGCAGCCCCAGCCGGCAACCATCCGGATATTCAACATCATCGTCNNGAAAGCGCCGGTACAGAACCTGTCCATAAANGACGNNGAAGGCGGGATGAAGTACATACCCAGGACAGANGTCCNTGNCATGAGCACCAGCATGGAGGGCCTGTTCACCGCATCCCTGAAAGCGGGCAACGTGGGGGAGACCACCATAGACANGGTGGACCAGACAGGCACATTNACTTATTCCGGAANCGAGNCCTTAAACGTGGGGGACATTGNAGCCGTTTATGAGGGCNTACATCCAAAACAGAGGGAGACCAGCGCGGAACACGAGGCGNCCATCGTCTACGTGGAGATCACGGAGGNANACGGCTCAGAGTATGCCTACAGGACNGCNGNCGCNGAGGACGTGCTCTTTACCCCGGACGTGCTGCCGGTGAGCACCACAGCGGACAAAGATCCGGACGACGGCAACANNCTGACCGCCGACGCCGGCGTGTTTGACTTCTCCGACNNCAGATTTGCGGAGATGGGCTTAGGCAGCGGCACCACCGTGGACAGGGGCGACTTCATCGCCTTNTACACGGGAAGCCTGGACAGNTCGGAGGGNACCCCCGACTATAAGAGGATCACATCCGTCTTTCTTGCAGANGNCGAATATACCATCGAGTANGCGGACGCCACGGAGAATGAAGTCCTTGCGTCCATGGACATCTACACCGAGGAGAACCGGGAGATCAAGCTGACGGANGAGCAGATCCGGGAGATCGAGGAGGACATCCTGCTCCAGGCACAGGAGAGCGGCTTCGTGGACGAGGCAGCGGAGTATCTGGCCGCCCTGGCCTTNGAGACCGACGGCTTCCAGGAGCTGGCNGGGGACTTCGACCTCCAGAGCTACACCATCCTGTTTGCTGACGGCAGCCCCGTGGGGGAGGAGGANCTGTCNCTGATGGCTGACAGCGGCCGNGCCAAGATCACCAAGAAGGAGATCAAGCCCANNGTCCATGTGGGCAAGCTGGACCACTTTGAAAACAACCNCGGCATCCGGGTGGAGCTTAACATGGAGCTTGAGATCACNGTGGACCTNGGGAAGGACAGGAGCATCGTGATCACCCTCCAGGCCGTGTTCGAGCAGGANGTNATGCTCAGCGTCAACACCAGCGGCGGCGCCATCTGGAAGAAGAAATGGATCTTCCCCTACATCGCCGACTACCGGCTTAACGCCAACTTCGACATGGGCACCTACACCGGCATCGGCCTCACNGCCACTGCNNNGACCAAGGGCAAGGACGACGAGAAGTTCGACTGGGGCATGACCACCGGAAANTCGGCNGGGGACAAGATCATNGACATCGGCAAGCAGATCAAGGAGCTGATGGACAAGAAGGATAAATTCTTAAACCANGACCTGNTNGGCGGCAAGGATGACGATGACGACGATGACGACGGCGGCATCCCNATNTCCGGNGGCCTGGAGGAGAAGTACGCCGCCATGATCGAGGAGGCGGACGACAGCTGGATCGACATCTTCCGGACGGAGATCTTCTCCTCCGAGGGNNNCGTGGATCCCTNCNNCATCCTCTGCTACGGCATCAAGGCAGACTTCGTGGTGGGAGCCAACCTCTATGTGACCATGGGCATGACCTTTACCTACGAGGTGGCAAAGAGGTACAACTTCTCCATCCTCCTGTTNNAGNGGGAGTGCACCAANGACACCATCGACCTGAAGGCNCCCGAGTATGAGTTCACCTTCTACGTCATGGGCACCCTGGGCATCCGGGCAGGGGTGGANTTCGAGATNGGCGTGGGGCTGTTCTCNTTAAAGNTGGACAGCATCGGCATCACCGCCGGGGCGGGGGTATACGCCCAGCTGTGGGGCTACTTCTTCTANGACCTGAAGGGCGTGNAGAACAGCGACACGGGNAANTNTGANANGACCAGCCAGTACTCCGGGGCCATGCTGGTGGAGATCGGCGCGTACTTAAAGATCACCTTCAAGGCNCAGCTGTTCAGCAGCAAGAAGCTGACCTACCAGCCCACGCTGTATGAGAACCAGTGGCCCTTCTNCACCATAGGGGAGCGGGAGAACGTGCTGGGCTTTGCGGAGAAGGACGANGACGGCAACGAGATCCCGACGGAGTANGACNTNNCCGCCGTCCGGACCCTGACGCTGCCCGCCTCCCTGTTCTCCATGCGATACATTGACCTGATGACCGGCGAGATCGGCGGCGATGAGGACGAAAACGAGACCACCAAGGTGACGGAGATGAA
>WFLX010045599.1_pt1 | contig 15583 bp, 7 predicted proteins | sample 4967041 | NCBI WGS metagenome assembly WFLX01 (sample SAMN12857096, study PRJNA449069) | gut metagenome | isolation source: stool from male and female vole | host: Microtus ochrogaster | place: USA:Florida | collected 2017 | reverse complement strand
CTTACCCCGCTGACGCGAGCAAGACTCCCGTCATTGTTTCACTCCCTTTGGGCGAGGGTACTCCGCCGTTTCAGGAAGAGTATCAGTCATATACGGTAGACCTTACCGCGGGCGACTACCGGTTTTATCTCTGCGCCAATATATATGATGCCGCCGCCGACGTGGCTACCCTCCCGCAGAGTGCCTCGGCGCTCGAAGAGGAGGTCTACAATCTTCCGGCCGGTTATCAGTGCGCCATCCCCGCTGCGGGACTTCCCATGTCGGCCACCCACACTGATCTTTTTACCGAGGACAGCGACGGCACGCGCCACTCGCTTACCGGTACTATTTATCATTACGACGGTAATGGCGTGACCCTCTACGCTCCGCTCACATTTCTCTTCTCAAAAATCACCCTTGTCCCCTTTGATGCTCTGGGCAACCCGGCTGAGATTGAAAATGTAAGGTTTACCAATGTCTCTGAAACCGAGCCGGTGATAGCAAATGCCGCTTTCACCTCTTACGGTAGCACCTCCCTATCGCTTACCGATGCCGGTGATGAGTATTCCTATTATCTCCCCGAGCGCTACGTGGCCGCGGGAAGTGAGGCGATGCAGTCGGCTCTCACATTCAACATAGGGGAAAAGGAAATCACCCTACCGCTGGGCGAGACCGGCAATGTTGATACAGCAAATCCCAACGCCGTGCCCGCTGAGGAAGATCTCCGCTCCCTAGTCAGAGGCACGGAATACACCTATACCCTCAACACCCTCGTCGACATCACGCTTCAGGTCACCCCATGGTCACCAGATATTATTTCATCGTCGCTCAAGGGACCGGTCTACCTCCACGTGGAGAGTCAGGAATATGAAGTGACTGCCGGCACCATTACTCCTATATGGTTTCAGTCTGATGCCGAGAAGGTTTACATCGAGTCGCCCGGGTTTACTTTTACCGACGGCGACGGTAAACTACAGACCGTGAATCTCTACGATTACTCGGTTGACGCGACCAACGATACGATACGCGTGTGGGTCAATACTGACATCAGGATGAGCCAGTATGATGAAATAAAGGCGAGTATACAGGCCGGAGAAGGGAAATATGACTATTTCCACATCGTGGCCGGTCCTATCCACAAGCGTATCCGTGTGACCCCGCTCACTCTTGAATATTATCTGAATGTTAGCCCCGTGGAGATTCCTATAGATGTAAGTCTGCGCATCTCCTCGGGTGAATATTCGGGCCGCATCCCCGTGACGATCCGCACCAATTATCCTCAGGTAAAGGTCTCGATTCCGGCCGACGGCGGCTGGGATGCCATCCCGGCCTCAGAGAGCGGTGCTCTCGCCGTAATGACACCCGCGGGCACTGCGGTGACCGAACTCGCTCCCGGCCTTACCACCATGGTGGCTGACTCGGCCTACGTGAACTACTATGTGAAGTTTGACGGCCTTAATTCCGGTTATAAGATATGGAAAGATGATGCGACGTTTACAGTAAATGTGACCGGTATCGACGACGAGGGCAACGAACAGCTCAACGTGCCTGTCACCGTGACAATAGTGCCCTTAACCCTCAACTATAAGATTCACTTCAAGGTCAAGGATAATAACTGGTCGCTCCCCCATATCTACATATACCAGTGTCTGGAATTTCCGGCTGACTGGCCCGGAACTTACAACGGCGTACCCTTAGCCTCAAAACCNATCGGCTACCAGAGTGCTCAGTACGCTACATCCTATTTTGCCGCGCTTGAATATTCATTTACCGGTGCGATAGCATTCCGAGGATGGGATGTAGCTGTAAATCACAATGAGCTGTACTACTCCAACGGCACCGTGCGCCCCTTTGACGGATACTCTGTCCAGGGCTTCTACATATTCAACGGTGCTTCCGATACATGGGTNGTGGAAAAGCAGGAGACTGCCAGTCTGCGCTACTCTTACTTGATGGACTTCTGCAAGGAACATCGTGACTATGTCACGGTGGATCATGCTGATTTCCCCGGGAAGTATTGCCCGCTCTGTGCGTGGGATCCCGAAGTGGGCTCTGTAATGAATCGTCTGTGGCCCGGTATCATGATGAAACCCGAGGGTGACGGATGGTATGAATTTGAGCTCACCGGTATCGCTACCCCCGGCAAGACGCTGATAATGTTTTGCGACACTCATGGCGGTAATTCCGTCAACCGTTACCCCGGCTCCAGCGAGGTGGGCATACCGCTTTTTGATTACCCGTCCAAGGAGGGCTGGCTGCTCTACAACGGTGTGATGAGCGACCGCGTAAACAATCAGTTCTCTCCCGTAAAGCCCTAATACCTCTCAGCTGATATGATAAAAAGGATATTCATATATATGATGGTGGCGCTCGCTCTTGCGGCGTGTACCGATACGCTTGATTTTCAGCCCGGCAACACTATTGACAGCGACGGCAACGTAAGTCTGGTCATGGATGTGCCCGCGCCGGTCTCTCGCCTGAGCCGCGCTGTAGATCCGGAGTATCAGGTTGATGACGTGACGGTACTCATCTACACCGGCGACAATGACAATACGTTCCCCGCTCAGGTGGAGAAAATTTTCATAGACGCTACCAAGAATACCTCGCCCAATGCCCTCAGAGCTATTGATGACACGAAATACAATCTGTCATTCCGCCTTGATGCCGCGCTGCGGGGAAAGAGCGACCTCCGCTTTTATTTCTTCGCCAACAGCGCCTTGGCTCTCAACGCTTTCACCGAGAGCTCACTCGCTACCACTACCACCACCGAACTGACCGTGCAGTCAGCCGACGGCGTTACGCTGCCGGTTATGTGCGGAAAGGCGTCGGCTACACAGGTGCTCAGCAAGACCACCATCCCCCTTTACCGCAATGCCGCCAAGGTATCGGTGACCGATGCCGTGCCCTATCCCGCACCCGATGAACTCAACTATTTCCCTTACGAGCTTTACGGCGCGGCAACTCAATCGCCGGTCATGGCCGGTGTACTCACCGCGGATAATCTCGGTGAGTCATCCCTCACCACACCGTCGCAGTCGGCCACCGACGTAACCACGCTCGCTCCCATGCTTTTCCATCCTACTGTCAATGATGAAAATGCGATAGGTATCGGAGGCAACCTGTTTATCATCACCAAGGCTTCATTCGCCGGCACTGTCTATTTCTATCGCCTCGATTTCGTAAAGACCGAGACTCAGGGCGACGAGGAGGTGACGACGTATATCAATGCCGAGCCCAACCACTGGTATCAGTTTGTGATTCTCGATGTGGAGAGTCCCGGCTACGCCACACCCGCCGAGGCAGCCCTGCATCCTGACAATGGCGTGAAATACAAGATTCATGACCACTCGCCTGTGTCGTTCAACATGCAGAGCGACGGCTTCCGCGAGCTCGGCGTGAGTCATCTCATCAACTTTACCGGCTATCCCGCTACGGCCGACGAGTGGAGCGATGCCGAGGTGTATGTGAAATTCTTCTCCAAAGACCCCTCCGAGGTCCCCGCGGCAGCGGCCGTAATGCCGCTTATAACCGTAGATGATCCCTCCTGGCTTGAAATATCTACCCCCGAACTCGTCACCGACCCTGATGTTACCGGCGGCTCGGGTGCAGGCGACGATGCCAACGATGAGGGCACGGTCTACCGCTTTAAGCTGCGATTCAGCCAGACCAATCTTATAGGTACGCTTTATAACAAGATCACCGTCAGCTGGATGGGTCTTGAACGCGAGGTGCCCGTGGTGTGGGAGCGCAGCTTCAACGGTGCTGATATTTCGTCAGTAAAACTCACTATGAAATATAGCGGCTCCTCCTCAGTGATTGCCGATTATTGGGAATTTCTGGCGAGTACCGATGACCCCGAGGGTACGAAGGTAAATGCACTCTGGGGTATACAGACCACAGCCAACAATGGCAAAGTCCGTAATCAGGGCTTCCACTTCCCGGTGATGTACGGCTCGGGTACCAATCTGGCTACCTACTCCTACGACCTTGTATTTGACGAGCAGGATAAATTCAAGAAAAGTAATGTCAAGTCGCTCGAAGTCAAGGTGCTCGACGATACTCACGTGACATGCACAGCTACCGACAATGATGATTATTACGCCTACACCATCACCCGCGATAATACTGACCGCTACCAATACACGGTAGGCTCCATACGCTTTACTTTCACCTATCTCGACAATACCAAGGAGGTATATACCTTCTCCACTTACCACACCGGCTTCTTCCACAAGGATGGCCAGCTTCATCGCCTCGATGCCCGCGACGCCAACAATTATTACTATTACGAGGTGGTGCCCGTGATGATAGGCAACAAGACCCAGTATATGCTTGACCGCAATCTGGCTGCAAAGTCGGCCGAGATGTATGTGCGCGACAGCGAGGGCTATACTGAGATGGGTAATCCCGCAGCTGCCGGAGGCTATTATACCGTGGCATATCAGGAGTGGGCAGGAAATCACAGCGCTTACAAGGATCCGGTAATGTATGACGATACCACTGACCGTGTGTCGCCCCCGGGCTACCGTGTGCCTTACAAGAATGCCTGGGATGCCCTGCGCATCTCCACTTCCTTTCACAATGAGGCCGTGGGCAAGTACTTCCCCGTATATTACGTGACCGGTAATCCGCTCATCGGTAACGTGTATTTTCCCAAGTCGATGCTCTACAACAACGGCACCCGGAGCATCATGGGTGAATCACGCTCAGGCTACTACTGGACAGGCACCGCCGCCTCGGGCACTGAGAAGGATGAAATAGGCAAGTGGCTCAATATGCTGGTGCTCACCGGCAGCTCGTCAACTTACGCCAACGGCTGTGTGATGATTCCCTCTNANCCCTCGCTGGCCTACGGCGCATCNGTAAGATGTATCAACGACGTGCCCGACGACTCACAGTCAATGGTTACATCCTTCAATGTAAGCGGCGTGACCCACGTGTACCTCTACACTGAAGAGGGGGGTGGCACGCCCACTACCGCNTGGCCCGGCCATCCTATAGGCAACTACGCCACCATGTCGGGCGACCAGTGGTTTGGTTTCACCTACGAATCTACCCAGTTCAGCCCCGATCAGCTGTATGTGATCTTCAACTTCGTTGACGAGGCCGGAAGAATCTATACCTATAGCCGAAAGAGTGACGGCACTACACAGTGTACCACCACCCTCAGCCCCAAGCAATGTATGGGATGGAAAGTGGTGGGGGACGACAATGCCAATATCGTGCCTCACGACGGATATACCACCGTGGATAATGTGGCGCTGATGCCGGCATTTGAGACCGCCCTGGGCAACTGGTGGCGATGCGGCGGCCGTGGCACCGGCGCCCCCTTTGTATATGATTATCAATCGGCACCGCGCACCCTCTACCTCGTGGGAGGTGCCACTCCCGGTGGCTGGGATCTCGACAAGGCCACTCCCATAAATACCACCACCCCCGGCGTGTATAAAACTGAGATTGATCTCGAAAAAGGCGAATTTAAGGCCTGCTTCGTACCTGACTTTAATATGGACTTCCTCCGCCCCATCGTAAATCTTACCGAGATATCAGCTGATGGTGTGGCTAATCACGGCATGGGTGAGTGGAAGCAGACCACCGCTGCCACCGATTTCATGTGGAGGGTAGTCACTGCAGGAAAGTATGAGCTGACATTTGACATCAACAACATGACTTTTGATGCCCGCCTCATATCACGTACCTATCCCTCCATNCTCTACCTTGTGGGCGCTGCCACACCCGGCGGCTGGGATCTTGANAAGGCTACTGCAATCACTTCTTCATCCCCCGGCGTGTTCACCNCTGAGATTAACCTCAGNNCGGGNGAATTNNAGGCCTGCTTTGAGCTTANCTGNGCCAGCGANTTCCTGCGTCCCGTAGTTAATCAGACTCAAGTATCAGCTGATGGCGTAGCTAATCATTCCATGGGCGAGTGGAAGGAGTCAGTAGGGCCTGACTATAAATGGTACGTTGTCACCGCGGGTAGGTATAAACTTACATTTGACCTCGTCAATATGACTTTTGACGCTCAGTACATATATGAACCCGAACCCGCTGATGGTTACATACGCATCATCATCAATAATTACAGCAACTGGCCGCAGGTCAACCTGTGGTATTGGCAGGATACCCCGGTAATTAATGAGTACGGAAACACATGGCCCGGCCCCATGCTGAGCAGAGTGCCCGGAAGCACCACTCAGTGGTATATCGATATCCCTGATGATGTGCAGTGCATCCTCTATAGCAACAATGGTTCTCCCAAGTCGGCCGACATAAGATTGCCGGGTGGCAGCAGAATATACGAGTACAATAACTGAGTAAAAGAAGAAAACAACTATTGTAGAGTTAATTTAGGTTTCGCATTACCATGGCAGGGGATGGGGAGTGGTATACGTCCGCGGTGGAGCTGTATCGGTCGACGGGGATGTCGGTCAAGGATATATGCGTGCTGACGGGGACGCCCGAGGCGAAGTTTCGGGCTTATCTGCGGCGGCATCAGCGCCACCTGATTTTTGCCCGCCAGGGGGTGACGGNTTCGCCTGAAAAGGCGGCCGGGATGCCTCTGCGCGGGCGGCGCGGACAGTCGATTGCGGCTCATGCGCGCTATCGCGAGGCGATACTTGCGTGTGACGATGTGAAGTATATCGACCTGAGCGTGACGCAGATAGCGCTGCGGTTTCACGTCAGTGTTTCGGGGTTGCGAAATCAGCTCCGCGCCCATTTCCCGGATATTCTTGAGCGTCGCGAGAGTGAGCGCCGTCGCCGCGGCGTAAGGGGCAATGTCCACACCGGAGCGCGCGCTGCGAGCCGCGAGCAGTATGCCGCCGCGGTGGAGCATCTGCGCACCACTGACGATACCGTCAAGCTCACCGCCGAGCGATTTAATCTCTCGCTTCCGGGCCTCAGGGAGCATCTTCTGTATTATCACAAGGACTTGATAGAGAGCCGCACTGACCGTCGGCGTCGTGCCGAGGGCGTGAAGCGTCGCGGCGAACTCACCGGCAACGGTCAGCGCCATGCCCCCACCGAGGAGCGGCGCGAGCATTTCCGTGAGGCTGTGGAGCTTTATCGCACCACGGCCATGACCCAGCGCGAGATTGCCGAGGCTACGGGAGTGGATGCTGCAGCGCTTGAAAATCACCTGCGTATGTGGCATCGCGACCTGATATTAGCGCGCCGCGGCGCTCCGGCGGGGGCTGACCTCGCATCGACCAAGCACTATCTGCGCTCCACGGCTGAGAAGTATGCCCCGGCGGTGGAATTGCTGCGCACGTCGTCGCGCTCCATGGCCGACGTGGCGCGAGAGTGCGGCGTCAACGCCGAGTCGCTCCGCTGCTACCTCCGCGAGCACTTTCCCGCCCTCGCCGCCACCCGCCGCAAACGCAAGTCATAGTTTCAGGTCATAGGTCAGAGTTATAAGTGATAAGTTATAAGTGATAAGTGATAAAGTGATAGGGTCATTAGGGTCATTAGGGAACACCTTATAACTTATCACTATAACTTATNACCTCTTTGAAGGCGTAGGTGTGGCGGAGGGAGGTGGATTCGTCGATGAGGGTGAGGTGGCCGGTGGGGGCTACGTCGGCTATGGCGCCGCGGAAGCGGCGGCCTGTGGCGGCTTCGATGTAGGGGTGGAAGCCGTCGCGTCGCCACAGCATAGAGAGGTATTGCTCATGGAGCTGCTGAAGGCGCGAGGGGTTGTCGTAAAGGTCGGCTAAGGAGAGGATTTCGCGGGCGATGAGATTGGCCACGGTGGGAATATGCTGCTCGATGCCGGTGAGCTGATAGAGCGATACGGGATTGGGCGCATCGCTCTCGAAGCGGCGCTGATTGATGTTGACCCCTATTCCGGCNATNCTCTTGATGATGCGGCTTCCCGCAAGGGTGTTTTCGATNAGGATTCCGGCTATCTTGCGGTCGCCGGCATAGATGTCGTTGGGCCACTTCACGGTTATCTTGTCGTCGGGGCCGGCAAGGAGCGATACTATGTTGGCCACGCCGAGCGCTACGATTTCCGACACGGCAAACTGTCCCGCGGCCGTGATGGCGCGCGGCTCAATGAGCATCGACATGGTGACGTTGAGTCCCGGAGCCGCCTCCCACGAGTTGCCGCGCTGGCCGCGACCGGCCGTCTGATTTCGGGTGATGACCACGGTGCCGTGACGGGCGTCGGGCATGGAGGCAAGTACGGTGTTGGTCGACGTGGCCTCGTCGAGCCATATCATGCGCGGGGCATCAGAAGCAAATCTCTCGGCTATCATCGTCAAGCACTTTGATGTAGACNTGTACGGTATCTTCGGGCAGAAATTCCTCGACATTTTCGGGCCACTCCATGAAGCAGGGAGCGCCTGAGTAGAAATAGTCGTCGAGNCCCAGGTCGAGNGCCTGCTCGGGCGAGTCAATGCGGTAGAAGTCAAAGTGATATACCGGCGTGCCTGACTCGGTGGGATACTCGTTGATTATGGCAAAAGTGGGCGAGGCCGTGTCGTCGGGACGGGCGCCGAGTACTCGGCTGAGGGCGTTGATAAACGTAGTCTTTCCGGCACCCATCTGACCGTGAAAGGCAAAGACCTTATCGGTGCCCATCTTTTCTACAAATGTGCGCGCTGCGGGGAGCAGGTCATCGAGCGAGCTGACAGATATTACGGTTGCCATAGTCTATTTTTTAGGGGTAAGCGAGATGAAGGGTATGAGCATTTCTTCCATGGAGATACCGCCGTGCTGGAAGGTACCGTCGTAGTACTGCACGTAGTAATTATAATTGTTGGGGTATGCGAAAAAGTCGCGGTTGAGGGCGAAGATGTAGCTCGACGAGATGTTGGGCGACGGGAGGCCGAAGCGCTCGGGCTGCTTGATTTCGTAGACCTGACGGGCATTGTAGTTGAGATTCTTGCCCACCTTGTAGCGCAGGGCGGTATTGGTATTCTTGTCGCCCACGACCTTCACGGGATTGTCCACGCGTATGGTGCCGTGGTCAGTGGTGAGCATCAGGCGGTAGCCTTTCTCGGCTATGCGGCGGAAGATTTCGATGGCGGGCGAGTGGCGGAACCACGACTCGGTGATCGAGCGGTAGGCCGCATCATTGGCCGCGAGCTCGCGTATCATCTTTGACTCGGTGCGGGCGTGGGAGAGCATGTCGATGAAGTTGAGCACGATGACATTGAGCTGATTGGTCTCCAGATTGGAAAACTCGCGCAGTAGCCGCTCGGCGCCGGTGGAATCATTGATCTTGTTGTAGGAGAACTTGAAGCGGCGGCGGAAGCGGTCGAGCTGGGTGGCGATGAGGGGCGACTCGTTGATATTCTTTCCCTCGGGAGAATCCTCGTCGACCCACAGCTCGGGAAACATTTTCTCGATGGCCAGCGGCATGAGGCCCGAGAAGATGGCGTTGCGGGCATATTGCGTGGCCGTGGGGAGGATGGAGCAGTAGAGGCTCTCGTCGATATTGAATATGTCGGCCAGCAGGGGCTTGATGGTGAGCCACTGGTCGAGGCGGAAATTGTCGATGAGCACGAAAAACACCTTTTCGCCCGCGTCGAGAGCCGGGAAGAGGCGGGTGCGGAACAGGTCAGGGCTCATCTCGGGGCGGTCATTGTCGGGCGACAGCGAGTCGCGCGTCCACGTCTCATAGTTGCGGCGGATGAATTTGCAGTACTCGCTGTTGGCCTCGTTGCGCTGCATGAGCAGCAGCTCGTCCATATTGGTCTCGGTGGCGGCGAGCTCCAGCTCCCAGTAAGTGAGGGTGCGGTAGAGCTGCATCCAGTCGTCGATGGTCGAGGCCTGATTGATGAGGGTGGAGATATTGGCAAACTCACGGCGGTAGTTGTCTGACGCCTTCTGCGACACCAGCGCATCGGAGTGGAGATTTTTCTTAATCGAGAGCAGAATCTGATTAGGGTTGACCGGCTTGATGAGATAGTCGGCAATCTTGTTGCCCACGGCCTGGTCCATGATGTTTTCCTCCTCGCTCTTTGTGATCATGATGACGGGNGTCTGCGGNGCCACGNGCTTGATGCGCTGCAGCGTCTCCAGNCCGGTGAGGCCGGGCATATTCTCGTCGAGNATTATGAGGTCGGGCGACAGGGTTTCGGCCATTTCGAGGGCATCGCGGCCGTTGTTGACGGTCTCTACGTCGTAGCCCTTGCTGCGGAGGAAAAGTATGTGGGGCTTCAGGAGATCAATCTCGTCGTCGGCCCATAGTATCTTGGGATTCATCGTGGAGAGTGGTTACGGTTATTCATCTTCGTCGCCCTCGCTACCTATGAGGTAGCCGGGGAGCTCGGGAGTGGCAGGAGCAGGAGAGGGTGCGGGAGCAGGTGCGGGAGCAGGAGCGGGGGTGACGGGTTCTTCCTTCGCCTTCGGCTCAGGCACAATCACGGGGGCGGGCTCAGGCACAGGCACAGGCTCAGGGGTGCTTTCGGGCTCGGGCATATCTATGAGCTCATCCTCNTCCATCACCTCCTCGGCTGAGGGATAGGCGGCTTCGATTTCGGGATACATCTCTTCGGCCGAGGGGTACTCGTCGGGNGGCAGCACGGCCTCGTGGGTGNCGCGCACGGTCTCCTCGCCTATGAAATTGAAGTAGTCGTCAAATGATCCGGCGCCCGAGAGNAGCAGGTCAAAGTTTTCCTGACTGATGGGCACGGGGCGCACGTCGGCCGGCAGATCAAGCCCGGCCGGACCCTCAAAGAGGGAGCGGTAATAATTCAACTCTCGCTCGTTTTCAAAGCCCTTGATGACGAGCAGCCCCAGGCGGCCGAAGTTCATCAGTTCGAGGTCAAAGTCGCGCACCATGAATGTATTGAAGTTGTGGCGGGCCACCTCGTAGAGCAGTGTGTTGGGCGAAATGGAGTCAGTGGGGAAGAGGAGCACGAGCAGCTGGGGCGATTCGGGCGCGAGCTTGAATTCGAGCTCGCCGGCCTCGGCGGCAAGGGCGGTGGAGTCGTTGCTCAGGCGTATATCCCACAGCATGGAGCGGCGGTTGCCCGAGGTAGTGCGTAGTTCGCGACCCGAGCGCAGTCCTTTGAGCCATGCGCCGGCCACGGGGGTGAGGTCGGTGTCGGGGTAGCGCTCAAGGAGCGAAGTGATGGTGGCGGCAAAGTCGTCGTGGCGGCGCTCGGTGACGTAGGCCAGCGCGTGGAGAAACATAAACTTGGGCATCAGCGGGCTGAGCGGGAACTCCTCGCTCACTCGCTCATAGGCGCGGTGTACGGCGGCATTNTTGTTGTCGAGATAGTNAGCNTAGGCTTGGTCGTAGAGCTGCGCCTGCACGGCATCCATGCGGCGGATATTGTCGAAGTAGTTGGGGTCGGCCAGCGCCACTGCATATTTCGACTCGGGGAACTCCTCGATGAGCAGACGGCGGTATTTCTCAGCCTCGGCCGGGCGGTCGCGGCGCATGTTCATCAGGTAGAGGTTGTAGTAAACTTCGAGGCGATATACATTGTCGGGGTAGCGGCCCATGAGCTTGCTGAACTCGCCCGATGCGGCGTCGAAATCCTCCATCTTGTCCTTGAGTATGATACCCATGTTATAGAGGCCCTCCTGGATTACGTCGTTGGCCACGGCGCGGTCAGCATCGGTGGCTGGAATCTGCTTGAGGTAATACTCGGGATAGTGCGGGTCGCTCTCGCGGCGGGCGCTTTCAGCCTTCTCGTCGTCGGTGCGTTCGTCGGGTTCCTCGTCGGCACCCGATTCGCCGTCCTCATCTTCGGGGAATTCGTCGAGCGAGTAAGATGTCTTGTCGCGGCGCCGCCAGTTGTCCTCATACTTGCGATTGCCCCACCGCTTCTGGAACTCGGTGCGGCCGGCATTGCGGGTAGCGGTATTGTAGAAATACCACGATTTATCAGTATTGAGTGTGAACGACGACGGCGCATTGTTGCCCTGAAGCGAGTTGCCGTTGGCGGCCTGCTGAGCCATGTATTCCTCGCGGCGAGCCTCGTCTTCCATCTCCTTTTCTTTCTTCTTAAGATCGTCGATGATGCGGTTGACGACCTTCAGCTGCTCCTCGGGCGACATGGCCGAGAGGCGCAGGAGTGAGTCGTTGAGCTCTACGTTTTGCGAATATATTGCCAGCTCGTCGAGCACGTCGCTGCGGCGGCGCAGCATCTTGTAGTCAGGAAACGTCTCGGGCAGCTGCGGCACGGCCTCCGAGAGGCACGGCTGTGCAAGGTCATAGCGGCCGCGGTCATAGTAGAGATTGCCGAGCTTCACCTGCGCGATTGCCTTGTCGATACCGTTGCGGGTCGACTTGGCGGCGGCGAGCTCATAGTTGGCTATGGCCTGAGTGGTGTCGCCGCGCGAGAGGTATAGATTGCCTATGGCATAGTAAATCTGGTCGAGATACTCCTTGTNGCGGTCGTAGCGGGTCATGCGCTTTNGAGCCTTGACCTCGGGGGCGATGTCGGNGCCCTNATACANTTCGCTCTGCTTTATGCGGGCGTTGAACTTGGTGCGGTAGCCGGCGGCGCTGCTCGATCCGGCCTTGGCAAAGGCCTTGTAAGCCGCTTCGGGTTGGCCGGTCTCTTCGTAAAGCTGACCTAAGAGAAAATTCAGGCGCGTCTTCTGGCTGCCCGATGCGTAGCGTATCGCCTCGGTCAGATAGGGGATGGCCTTCTCGGGAGCGCGCGAGCGTATGTAGTAGTCGGCGTAGGTGATATTGTAGAGGCTCTTGAGCTTGGAGGAGGTGAGGTCGTCGGGTTTCACGCGGGTGAGGATGGTCTCGGCCTCAAAGAGCCAGTCGAGCGCGCAGTAGCTGCGGGCCTGCCACAGCTGAGCCTCGGTGACGGTGGCGGGGAGCCACTTGAAGTGCTTGGTGATGTACATGAAGGTGGAGGCGGCGCCCAAGAAGTCGCCGTCGAGAAACTGGCTGCGACCCATCATGAGCCACGCATTGTGGAGGAAGGGATTGTACTCGTCGCGCTTCAGCCACTCCTTGTAAGCGGGGTCGTTGCCCTTGCCGGCCTTGCGGGCGGGGCGCTTCTTGATGCTGCGGAGCTGGATAGCCTTCTGAGCTTTCTCGATGGAGCGCTTGAACGAGCCTGAGGGCTGAGGGGCTTTCTCGTCGCCGCGGGCCTCGGCCGGATGCACGAAGAGGGTGCGCGAGTAGTCATCCTCATAGTTCTTCTCCATCTCCTTGAGGGTCTCCTTATAGTGCTCGTCACCGTTGTAATAGATATTATAACGGGTGATAAACGCCTGGTAGCGTCGCGTGGCGGCGGTGTTCTTCTTGGGCGTGCAAGAGGTGAGCGCGGCCGCAGCCACGCTCAGCACTATAAAGAGGATTGTCCATAGCCTGAGTTTCATCTATATAGTAACGCTCAGGAGGGGGTGATTATTGCCTCGGATTACGGTCAGCGCACCACCACGCGCAACGGTACGGAGTGGGTGGCGGTGACTATGAAGTATATGCCCGAGGGGAGCTGAATCTCCATGCCGTCAGTCACCTCGGCGAGCGAGGCGTAGATGCGGCCGGTAAGGTCGTAGATGCGGGCATCGTAGTGGGTGGCGCCGCAGGTGAAGCGCACTGTGCCGGCGCCGGGTGTCTCGGCGGCAAGGGGCATATCTTCGCCCACGGTGGAGAGGCCTGAGTGGGTGACAAATATGAGGTTGGACTCGGGGGAGCGATAGCCCAGGCGCACGCTCTGCACGGAGTAGGTCTCCTGATCACTGTCGGCAAATCCGGTCACCATCGCAAAGTTTTCCTCACACTCTATCTCCTCGGTCACGGTGGTGCTGCCTATGTAGCGGGTGCGGGTGAGGACGTAGTAGTCAATTGTCTCGCCGTAAGGCACTTCCCACGAAGCCATGTAGCTGTCGGCAGTCACATCCTGAGGCGGCAGAGCCACCACGGGGCTGAGCGAGGGAACATCCTCGCAACTGCCGCGCAGATAGATGTAGATACCGGTTCCGGCCAGGTCGCCGTCATATACATTGAGCGTGGCGGTATGCTCGCCGGTAGCGGTGGGGGTGTAAGAAATGTCGAGATAGGTGCCGGTGGAGGAGTTGGCGAGGCGGTAAGATACCGTGCGCGAGGCGGGCACGAAGAGGGAGCGGTCAGCTCCGGCCACCACTACCGATAGGTCTTTGGTGAGATTCTGACCGTGGAAGAGCAGTTTGGCCGATGCCGATTTACCTAATGCCACTTCGCCGAAGTCGAGGCTCATGTCCTGCACCGGGGTGATGAGCACGGGCACATCGCCGGGCTGCGGGGTCTCGTCGACCTTGAAAGGCTCGGTCTTCTTGTTGCCCCAGATATGATTGGCCAGCTCGGGGAAGTCGATGAAGGGGTTGCGGTTATTCTGATACATATACACATGCTCGTTGCGCATCACCTCTTTCTCGCTCACGGGGTCCATCTCGGCCCACTCCAGCAGCAGGTTCATGGCCCACGGGGTGAGGGTGGGATAGAGGTCGTTCTGCACCATGAATGTGTAGCGCCACGTGAGGTTCTGGTAGCAGGTGGCCATGTAGAAGTAGGTGCGGGCAAAGTCGCCTTTGTACTCGTCGGCGGGCTCAAACACCTTTGACGCGCCGCCACCTTGGCCGCTCACGGGGGTGCCCACTTTTACCAACCCGTTGTTGAACGACGCATTGGCCACCACGCCCAGCGGGTAATTGCTTTTGGCCTGATTGGCAGCGGCTTCGGAGGGGTAGAGGTGGTTGAGGTCGATATATGCGGGTATGTCGGTCGATCCGCCCCACCAGCTCTTGGGGAACGAGTGCTCGCGGTTGAGGCCGTAGAAGCTCGGGGCGTAGAGCGGAATGTCGGAATACATGTCCCACCACCGGCGCGAGTCAGGATACACGTCGGTCACCTGAAAGTAGCGGGGCAGGTCGCTGTATGACGAGATTTCAGTGTGGGGATTGATGATCTCGTAAGCGGCATTTTTCAGGTCGGCACCGCACTTACCGTTGAGGCGGTCATAGTATCCGGCCGGAATCTGAGCCGATGCGCCGAGTATCGTGGCGATAAGGAGCGCAAGCAGTGAAGCGGAGCGATAGTTGAGCATGGTATATGTGTTGGGTATCAGTGTTTTGTTACGTCTACTACCTGCGTGGGAGGCAGGGTGGAGTTGCGGCGCTCTACGGCGGTGATCACCTCGTGGGCGAGATGGATGTAGCTCTGCGCGGCCATTGAGTCGCCCATCGCTATGGGGGTACCGCGGTCGCCGCTGTCGGCTACCGATGCCACGAGGGGAAGCTGCGCGAGCAGGGGGAGATGGAGATGCTCGGCGAGCTTCACGCCACCTTCGCGGCCGAAGATGTAGTAGCGCTCATCGGGGTGCTCGGCAGGGGTGAACCATGCCATATTTTCCACGATACCTAATACAGGCACGTCGATCTTGTCTTCAAGGAACATCGCGATACCTTTGCGGGCATCGGCAAGCGCCACTTCCTGAGGGGTGGTGACGATGACCACGCCGGTGATGGCGAGGGTCTGCACCAGGGTCAGGTGGATGTCGCTGGTGCCCGGGGGCATGTCGATGACAAAGTAGTCGAGCTCGCCCCAGTCAGCATCGGTGATGAGCTGCTTGAGGGCATTGGAGGCCATGGAGCCGCGCCACAACACGGCTTTTTCCTTGTCGACCACAAAGCCTAT
>WFLX010145009.1_pt1 | contig 15585 bp, 14 predicted proteins | sample 4967041 | NCBI WGS metagenome assembly WFLX01 (sample SAMN12857096, study PRJNA449069) | gut metagenome | isolation source: stool from male and female vole | host: Microtus ochrogaster | place: USA:Florida | collected 2017 | reverse complement strand
AAATTTAAGTTTATTTAGTGGTAAAAAATGTAAAGGTGTGTTACACTGGTAAAGAATGGGTATTAAAAAGCAAAGCATTTGACAAGGGGTTACAGACATGAAGGGAAAAAAGCTGATCGGATTNTGTATTNCTAAAANCAAGGNGGAAGAGCACTGGCAGAAGCNGAAAGCGATTCACGAAAAGGTGCGGNNNAGGGGATACCGCCTTTTGANGTATTACATAGANGATATTGATTTCGAAAAAAGGAAAGATGTTTTGGAAAAGGATATGTTTCCTGTAATTGCTAATCTTACGCGGCCGGAGCATCTGGATGCGCTGTTTATTGACGCTGGCGGTATCGGGGTGCAGGACGTGCTGGATATCATTGCAGGACAGGCTGTAGAGGCGGGCGTTCCGGCTTTTGTATGGAACGGCAGTGCAAAAGGGGCTGTGGAGCTTAATTTTGTCATGGAACATTCTGTCAAAAAAATCCTTCGTTTTTTTAAGGAGAAGTATGGATATGAAAGCGTTACTTACGTGTCTGGAAAGGAAGATGAGGGATTAACAGGCTCATATTACCGTAATCATCTTTTGGAACAGGGAATCAGTGACGGAAAGATTTTTCATATGCCGATGCGGGAGCTGAAAAAAGCCCTTCCGTCATTATCCGGAGAGGAGATTTCGGATGTATATTTCTGTGAAAATGAAAATGTTGCGAATTACGTTTGCCACCAATTGCGCAGAAACGGTTATCAGGTGCCCGATGAAGTGAAGGTTGCCTGTTGTGGGGAGGCATCCCGCGCGCAGACAATAGGACTGAACTTTACGGCTTGCTTTATTGATTATATGGAGTTTATAGACGGAATACTGGATGCTCTGGAGAAGACGGGTGGGGATGCCTTACTGNTGNAAGAAGACTGCAGGAAGAGATGCCGGTTGATGATATTGTCATATGCAGGGCTGTGGAGTATACGACGGGAGCAGCGCTTTTGACGATCAACAATCTATACCAGAACCTGTATGACAGCATGATTCATGAACAGAGCCTTTACGGACTGACGGATAATCTTTTAAAAACCAATGGAATCAAGGAGATCGCGGATGTATTCTCCGAATACATGCTGCGGGATTCCATATTCTGTGTCAAGGATTCGTTTATGCAGGATGTTTTTTTGGAAGGCAGGGAAGACCGCTGGCCGAGAACAGGAGAAAAATATTTTATTCTTGCGGATTCAAGAGCACAGTCCTCTCAGTGGACTTCTTTTTTCCTGGGAGAGCCGATCCCGGGCTTGGAGAATGAGTTCAACAGAGGGATGCCGCTGATCATAACGCCGGTTCGGTATCGTCATCAGCATTTCGGGTATGTGATCCTCTGCGCGGAAGATTATGATAATGAATATTATAAGATCGACAGGATCGTCCATAATTTCGGACGGGTTCTGGCGCGGTACAGAGTAGAAAAACGACTGATTTTTGCGAATAATATGCTGGTCAACGCCAATGAGAATATGAAAAAGATGCAGCACGGCGATATTCTGACAGGTATGCTCAATGCGGAGGGATTCCGCTATGAACTGACGCAGCTGGTGGACTACTGCAGGAGTCAGGAGAAGGAATTGCTTATCGGATGTCTTGATATCGACAGACTGAGCAATATCAATGACGTATATGGACATTCGGAAGGAGACCATGCGATCAAAGCGGTAGCGCAGATCCTGCAGCAGGGTGTGTCGGAAAAAGCGGTCTGCGCGCGTCTGGGGACAGATGAATTTGTAATTGCCAGTTATGCAACCGCTGACGGGGAAAGCGTGGCAATGCATCTTGTTGAAAAGCTCAACGGACATCTTAGCGAATATAACAGGATCTCAGGAAAGGAATATACGATCGAATTAAATTATGGCTACATCAGCGTTAAGCCGGAGCAGATCACTAATGAAATGGATCTTCTGGATGAAGTGTTTGCCAAGAAAAACGTGCAGAAGAACAGCAGACGCAGTCAAACCAGGCAGGGGAGTGCCGTATCGCAGGAGGAATACAGCAGAGAGGATCATGAAACGGTCAAGGATATCATGGACAGAAATCTGTTCTTATACGCGTTTCAGCCGATTGTCAGTGCGAGGACAGGTGATATCTTTGCTTATGAGGCTTTGATGAGATCTCCGAAAGACAGACCGGTATCACCGCTGACGATTTTAAAATATGCGACGATTGNGAAGCGGCTGTANCATATTGAATNTGCTANATTNANCAATGTTTTTAAACTGGTTNANCAGAATAAGGAAATTCTNAAAGGAAAGAAGATCTTTGTCAACAGCATACNGGGGTATTTTCTAAAAGAGGGCGATTTTGACAAATTAAAGCATAAGTATAAAGATATTTTTGATAATGTTGTTATTGAAATAACGGAGCAGACAGAGTCGGATGACGGTGAGATCGGAATTTTGTTAGGAAGAAGCGACAGTAATGGATTTGAAGTGGCGATCGATGATTTCGGCACCGGTTATTCCAATACGGTCAATCTTTTGAAGTATCTGCCGAATTATGTCAAGATTGACCGGATGCTGATCAGCGATATCCATCAGGAACCAAAGAAGCAGCATTTTGTCAAGAATATTATAGAATTTGCCCACGATAACGGGTTTATGGCTTTGGCGGAGGGTGTGGAGACATTAGATGAGCTCAAAGCGCTGATCAGGATGGATGTCGATCTGATCCAGGGATTTTATACGGCTCGTCCCGCCTTTGAGATTGCAGGACAGATTAGTGAATCCTGCCGCGCGGAGATCATACTGGCCAATCAGGAGCGTTATGAGACGTTTCGGAAGAGAGTATATCTTGCCGCTACAGATCCTGTACTGAATCTGATGCAGCTTGCATTAAAGAATTATACAGGTATCGTTGTGGCGGAATCGGAGATGAAGATCGTCGGCAATCCGGATTTTGTAGCAAGCGTTTCGATCAAAATTAAGGAAAATACCCATTGCCGTCTGACGATTACGGATGTCAGGCTGCGAAGCGGCGACGGTTCGCCATGTATTGATGTGGGGGAAGGAGCAGCTTTGACGCTTGTGACAGAGAATGGGAACGAATTGCTGGAAGGCGGTATCCGGGTGCCGAAAAGCGCCAGCCTGATTCTGGAAGGGACAGGCACCCTGGAAATACGTTCAAACAGAACCAGCTTTTATGGAATCGGCAATGATGAAAATAATGACTGTGGTCAGATTGAAAACCGTATGTCCGGTACGATCAGGATCAATTGTAACAGCAATGTCGCAATCGGAATCGGAGGAAAGACGGCAAAGGCGCTGCTGATCCATGCGGGTAAGATCATTCTGGATATGAATGCGGGCAAAGGGATCGGTATCGGCGTGCTGGAAGGCGAGACACCGATAGAACTGAAGGAGTGTAACTTTGCAGCCAATATTGCATTTACGAAAGGAGCGGTCGTGGGCGCTTGGAANGGACNGCAGAATTTCATGNCTGNCAGCGTCGGCATAGAGATCCATGNAACCGGAAATGAACTTGCAGGATTTGGCACGCTCGGCAGCGGTACGGGAAGTATAGAAGTGAAAAACGCAGGGATATTCATTACACTTAGCGGAAAGAAATGTCTGCTGATTGGTAANNATGGAGGCGGTANAAAGATAACTTCAAANTNTNCCAAGCTTACCCTGCAGGCAGACGGAAGGGAATGTCTGGGAATTGGTTCCTTTGAGGAGGATGCGGCTGTGGATCTGGAGAGTATCAAAATAGAGGCTCTGATCAGATGTAAGACACCCGTATTTTTAGGGATTGATACAGAAAATTCCAGAAAGGAAGATGTTGTGGAGGTTTTTTCTATCGAATAAAGGAGGAGCAGTATGGCAGCAAGTCAAGAACAGCAGCAGGCTATCAATCCTGAGGACGGTTCCATGATGGTGCTTGCGGGTCCCGGAAGCGGCAAGACTTTTGTGATCACTCATCGGATACAGTATCTGGTAGAGCATTATGGAGTTCCGCCGGAGGAGATTCTGGTGATTACCTTTACCAGAGCGGCAGCGCTGGAGATGCAGGAGCGGTTTGAACGTCTGATGGGCGGCATCGGTCAGAATGTCACATTTGGAACATTTCACGCAATCTATTTTCAAATCCTAAAACGATCTTATCATTATGAACAGTCCGCTATAATCACGGAAAAAGAAAAAAGAGAATATTTAAAAGAAGCATTGGAACAAAATCTGGAGGAAGAAGAAAGCGGGGACTCTTATATTCCGCTGCTTTTAAATGATATTAGTAAGATTAAAAATGAGGGACTGCTGCCGGATGGTTTTCAGGCGGCATACCTGCCGGACGGATGTTTTCAGAAGATTTTTGACGATTATCAGAATAGGATGCGGATGAAACGAAAGCTCGATTTTGATGATATGGTTCTGCTGTGCCGTCAGCTGCTGCAAAAGCAGCCGGAGCTGCTTGCCATGTGGCGGGATATCTATCGGTATATACTGATTGATGAATTTCAGGATATCAACAGGATGCAGTACGAGGTGGTTAAGCTTCTTTCGGCGCCGCGGAACAATCTGTTTGTCGTTGGAGATGACGATCAATCGATCTATGGATTTCGGGGATCCGATCCGTCGATCATGCTGGGCTTCCCTGAAGAATATCAGGATAGTGAGACTGTGCTTTTAAAGGAAAATTACCGTTGTACGGAACAGATTGTAAAGAGCGCGGTCAAGCTGATCGATCATAATAAAAACCGATTTATAAAAAAGCTGCGCGCTAAGAAAGAGGGAGATCGGGATGTCATACTGACAGGCAGCGATTCCAAGGAAGCGGAGGCGGAAGAGATCGTTACGTTGATTAAGGCTTACCGACAGTATGGGGATTATAGGGATATTGCAATATTGTTCCGTACAAATCTAAGCGCCTCTTTTTTGGCGCAGAAATTGTCACAGGAACAGATCCCTTTCTGGCTGAAGGAAAGGACAAAGAGTCTGTTTGAAGACCCGATGGCGTTGGATATCCTTGCCATGCTTCATTTCGCGCATGGGGAAACAAAAAGAGGATATTTCCTGCGGTTTATGAATAAGCCGGTGCGTTATATCCGGCGCGATATGGTATCGGAAGAGGTGAGTATTGACAGGATGCTTGGACTGCCGGGACTTGGGAAGAGCAGGATCATGCATTTGAAGCGGCTGCAATATGATCTTTTGCAGATACGGAGGATGGAGCCGTATGCTGCCATCAATTATATCCGCAAGGGGATGGGTTACGATCAGTGGGTAGTTCAGAATGCGAGGGAAAAGCGCAGGAACTATGCGGAGGATATGGAGAAGCTGGATCAGATCCAGGACAGTGCGAAGGGGACGGAAAGCTTTTCCACATGGCTTGATATGTTAGACGCCTATCAACAGAATCTGGAGCGTACGGAAGAACCGTCGGAGGATGCAGATGCAGTATCGCTTATCACGATGCACGGATCGAAGGGATTGGAATATAAGATCGTGATCCTGCCTGATGTCAATGAGGGAAATGTACCACAAAAGAAAGCGGCTGCGCCAAAGGAGCTGGAAGAGGAGCGCAGGGTGTTTTATGTGGCAATGACGAGGGCAAAGGAAAAGCTGTTTTTATTTTATGTCAAAAAGACAAAAGAAAACCGGCTGATGCCGAGCCGGTTTTTGAAAGAGATTGGTATGCGCGTATAAACAGACCGGATCAGTCGTCCCCGCTTTCTTCTCCTGCTCCTTCTATTAATTCATCAAATTCCTGCGCGTCCAGATATTCGTCAAATGCGTCTGCGGCGATTTCATATTCTTCTTCATCTTCAATATAAAGGATTTCCGGTTCCGTCTCCGGATGTTCGGGGTCTTCCTTATAACCATAGATCCAGACATCTCCATCTGCATTTTCACCATTCTCATCCAAAGGAAGCAGGGCAATATAATCCTTGCCTGCGGCGGAAAAGATCGCAACGATGGAGCAGGTGACGGTGCCGTCATCCAGATCTAAGTCAACATACATTTCTTCGTCATTGTCGGGATTTTTATTGATTGACATAGTATTTGTACCTCGCTTTCATGAATATATTTAGGATTCTGGTAAATGCGAAACTCTCAATAGTTCTTTTTAATTATTTTATAAAAATATAGGTTGGAAAGCAAGCGTTTTTGTGCTATTATTGACAGGAATGACAGTCAACCGTGCAGGGATCGTCTGATTTTTTGGTGGCTGTAATGATTATTCGCAATATGGAGCTGGAATATGAACGCATGGAATCATTTTAAGACAATTACGATCCACCGATGGTACGTGCGGAAAGGATGCTTTGCGGTGGGACTGTACTGGCAGGGCGACCGCAGTCCGAACAATGCGGAGCGTGAGGCGCTCGGCTATTCCTCGGCATGGCTTCATCATAAAGGAAGGAACCGGCATCATTATGAATATTGGCTGGATTATCCGGTCAGGGAGAAAGAGGGAACCGGCGTAAAGATCGTGCCCGCAAAGATGCCGGATCGCTATATTGTGGAGATGTTCATGGACCGTGTGGCGGCATGCAAGGTTTATCATGGCAGCTCATATAAATCATCAGATCCGCTGGAATATTACCGGAAGGGGAATATTGATGCGTTTCTGCATCCTTATACGAAACGGATGCTGGAGAAGCTGTTGACCATGAACGCGGAAAAAGGCGAGCGTTATACACGGGCGTATATCAGAAAATATATTTTAAAAAATAAAGGTAATCATAAACGGAAAGGTGGCAAAGAGTGATGATCGGAGATAAAAAAGTATTGTTCAGCGGTATGCAGGCGACGGGAAACCTTACGCTTGGCAATTATCTGGGAGCATTGAAAAACTGGGTGTCGCTATGTGATGAATATGAGTGTTTTTATTCGGTGGTGGATCTTCATTCCATTACGGTCAGACAGGATCCGGCGGAGCTGAGGCAGCGCGCAAGAAAGCTGCTGACCTTATACATTGCGGCAGGGCTTGATCCGAAGAAAAACTGCCTTTATTATCAGTCCCATGTCAGCGGACACGCGGAGCTGGCATGGATCTTAAACTGTTTTACTTATATGGGGGAATTGAACCGTATGACACAGTTTAAAGATAAGGCCTCAAAGCATGCGGATAATATCAATGCGGGGCTGTTCACTTATCCGGTGCTGATGGCGGCAGATATCCTGCTGTATCAGGCGGATGTGGTGCCGGTGGGCAAGGATCAGCTGCAGCATTTGGAGATCACAAGGGATATTGCGCAGCGGTTTAATGCAATTTATGGTGACGTATTTACGATCCCGGAACCGTATCTTGGCAAGACGGGGGCAAAGATCATGAGTCTGCAGGAGCCGGAAAAGAAGATGTCAAAATCTGATGAGAATGCCAATGCCTCTGTTTATCTGATGGATGAGCCCGATACAATCATGCGGAAATTTAAACGAGCCGTGACGGATTCAGAGGGATGTGTCAGATACTGCGAGGAACAGCCTGGCATCAGAAATCTGATCGATATCTACGGTGCATGTACCGGTAAGACATCTGCTGAGATTGAAAGAGAGTTTGATGGCAAAGGGTACGGCGATTTCAAGATGGCGGTTGGCGAAGCTGTTGTGGCGATCCTAAAACCTCTACAGGAACGGTTCGCGGAGCTGGAAAAGGATAAGGGATATCTTGACAGTATCATTAAAGAAAATGCGGAGAAAGCGGAATATTATGCTTTAAAGACGCTGCGGAAGGTGCAGAAGAAGGTGGGATTCCCGGAGCGGGTGCGGTAAAATAAGCACATATAATACTGGAGAGGAGCGCGGGCTATGAACTCTATGATGGAATTAAATGATAACCGGAATGAGCTTTTTGATAAACTGGTGCAGTTTTGTATGAAGTCCGGTGAGATCGACCAGAATCTTTATACGGAATATGATGTTAAGAGAGGGCTGCGTGATTCCAATGGCAAAGGCGTCCTGACGGGACTGACGGAAATTTCTGATGTGGTTTCTTATCAGCTGGTCAACGGGTTAAAGATCCCTGCGGAAGGAAAGCTCTATTATCAGGGATATGATGTGGAGGATATTGTAAAAGGGATCGGAAGCCGCAGATATGCGTTTGAAGAAGTGACGTATCTTCTTTTGTTTGGTGCGCTCCCGACAAAGAAGCAGTTTGAGAGTTTTATTGCGATACTGACAGACTTGCAGGAATTATCAGGGGATTTTGTCAGGAATGTCATCCTACATAATCCCAGCGTGAATGTCATGAATTCCCTGCAGAAAGCAGTGCTGAACCTGTATTCCTATGATGATGATCCGGAGGATATCTCCGTGCCGAATGTACTGCGCCAGTGCTTACAGATGATTGGAAAGCTGCCGCTGATGTCGGTCTATGCATATCACGGATATCGTCATTATAACCTGAATAAAAACCTGATCATCCGTAATCCGAAGAAGAAATATTCAACGGCAGAAAATATACTGAACATGCTGCGGTCGGATGGTAAGTTTACACCATTAGAGGCATCGGCGCTGGATATTGCGCTGGTATTACATGCGGATCACGGCGGAGGCAATAACTCGACCTTTACTAATCATGTAGTTACTTCGACAGGTACGGACACTTATTCTGCGGTAGCGGCTTCCATCGCGTCGTTAAAAGGACCGAAGCATGGCGGCGCCAATCTGAAGGTACAGCAGATGTTTTCCAATATCAAGGAAAATGTGAAGGATTGGGCGGATGAAAAGGAAGTGGAAGAATATCTGATCAGGATATTGAATAAAGAGGCGTTTGATCAGGCGGGGCTGATATACGGCATGGGGCATGCGGTATATACGGATTCTGATCCGAGAGAAAAGATCNTAAAGGNATCCACCAGAAAGCTTGCGGAAGAAAAAGACCGTATGAAGGAATTTGCTTTATATGATANGGTGGNGANGGNNGCCGGAAGATTGATCGGACAGCATCGGAGGTTATTTAANCCGGTATGTGCCAATGTGGATTTNTACAGCNGATTTTTATATTCCATGCTGAATATTCCGGAAGAACTGTTCACTCCCATCTTTGCGATTTCGCGTATCTCAGGCTGGAGCGCGCACAGACTGGAGGAGCTGGTTAATAAGGGAAAGATCATCCGCCCTGCGTATAAATATGTGGGGACGCATAGGGATTATGTAGAGATGGAAGCGAGGTAGGATTATGAGTGAAAAATACGTGGCATATGTATCCTGTTATACGCAGGGAGATAAGAATGGCATCAAGATCTTTGATGTGGATGTGGAGAAAGGGACCATGCAGGAAAAGACGCAGATTCGGATCTCCAATTCCTCCTATGTGACGACATCCCATAACCGGAAATGTCTGTATTCTATCACCGATTATGGCGTGGAGGCATATCGGATTCTGCCGGATGGCGATCTAAAGACGATCTCGGCTTCTTCGATCAACGGTATGCGGGGCTGTTATCTGTCTACCGATTATCATGATAAGTTTCTCTTTGTGGCAGGGTATCATGACGGTAAGATCACGGTGATGAAGCTGGCGGAGGATGGCAGTATCTTAGGGATCGCTGATGAGATCTATCATAAGGGCATCGGTAGTATTGTGGATCGGAATTACCGTCCGCATGTGAATTGTGTAAAGATGACGCGTGACAATAAATATCTTTTGGCGGCCGACCTTGGCATGGATCATATCAAGGTATATGCGCTGGACTATGCCACGGGGAAATTGAAGCTGGCGGATATCGTCCATTCGGAGCAGTATTCCGGACCGAGACATATCAAGACTTCAAAGGACGGACAGTTTATCTATATCGTCCATGAGGTGAAGAACTGTGTGGATGTATATCATTATACGGAGGACGGCAGGAATCCTAATTTTGAAAAGATCCAGACAATATCCACGCTCAATGATTATCATGCAGGGGATGCCGCGGCAAGCGCGCTGAAGCTTTCCTGGGATAATAATTATCTGATCTGCTCAAATGCGGGGGATAACAGTGTGATCATCTATAATATTGATACAAAGACAGGGATGCTGAAAAAGCTTCTTTGCCTGCCGATCAGTGGAAGCTACCCCAAGGATGNGATGATGTTTCCGGATAANAGACATCTGGTATCCTTAAATCATGAGAATAATACTATGACGTTTTTTGCGGTTGATCTCCAAAAAGNAACGCTCGNTATGAATGCAAAGGAAATCAAGATTATGCAGCNGAACTGTANCGTATTTCACAGNNTGTNGGAGGGNGGTTCATCNGNCTTGAAGTTATGGATGAAAAATAAACTTAAGAATCCAGCCGCTAAGCGGCTGCCGTGCTGTCGCACTCAAAGATTCTTTCGTTACCATGGAGAAATCTAATGTATACTTGTTATCATGAGTTTATCTGGAAAGCGGAAAAGGAACATCTGGATCTGGAAATATCCAAAGCGGAGGGGCAGCTTAGGAACTGCAGGTTCCGCATCGGGCTTCTGAAACGTGAGATGATCATATGCGGTGGGCTGATTGTTGCGCCGCTGGTGCTGATCATTGTTGAAACAATCTTACCGACATACTCGTCGGGAAGCGTTGTCGGTAATACGATGGCGGCAGCCAAAATGACGATGGGACTGTTCTTACAAGGCAGTTATATCTGTCTGTTTCCGTTTCTGGTATTTTTTTTCATTAAGGCGTTTGTGATCTGGATGATCAGTAAATATCACCCCACAGATAATAAGCCGTTGGAAGAATATGATCCATACCGAAAAGAACTTCCGAAAGAAGAGATCAGTTATGCCATTGAAGAAGAAAAACTGCTCAGGATGCTCTCTGTCTATTATATGTACCGTGATCAGATGGCGCAGATGAAGTGTGACCTTGCGGGAGATCAGCTTACTATGACACCGGAAGAACTGCGGACGGAATTGGATAAGCTGGTATATTTTGAGGAGGTTGTTCCGGCAAATCCATTCAAGAGGGAGATGCGTGTCAGGACGATGATGATCACGGCGATTGTCAGTGTGATCGTGACCATCTGCATCATTTATTGGTAGGTTTAAGAGTGGTATATCCGGGTAAGGTGATCCATCCTGGCTCCTATGTTGGAAAGCATCAGATCCAGAAGCGTCAGGGCGCACATGGATTCTACCACCACAACGGCACGGGGAACGATCACGGGATCATGGCGTCCGGCAATGGTAAGGACGGTGTTCTGATGCTCCTTGGTGATGGTATCCTGCGGCTGATAGATGGAGGGCGTAGGTTTTACATAGGCGCGGATGATAATCGGTTGACCGGAGGAAATACCGCCAAGGATGCCGCCGGCATGATTGCTTTTGAAAGCCACTTGATCATCCTGCATACAAAGCGCATCATTATTTTCGCTGCCGCGCATTTTGGATGCCTTGATGCCTGCGCCGATTTCTACGGCTTTTACTGCACCTATGGAAAAGAGCGCTTTTCCAAGAGCAGCGTCTAATTTATCAAAAACAGGTTCGCCGATTCCGGCAGGAGCATTTTCCATACGACATTCAATACAGCCGCCGACAGAGTCTTTTTCAGCACGGCATCCGGCGATATAATCCAGTGCCAGCTTTTCTGCTTCAGGATCGGGCATACATATGGCGGAAGACCGGGCATAGGCAAGATCTATGGCGGCATCGTTGATCTCAATATCGCCGATGGATCGGGTATAGGCGTTGATCGTAATGCCAAGCTGATTCAGGATCTTCATAGCGATGGCGCCTGCAGCCACCCTTCCGGCAGTTTCCCTTCCGGAGGAGCGTCCGCCGCCGCGGTAGTCGCGAAAACCGTATTTCCGGTCATAGGTATAATCCGCATGTCCGGGACGGTAGGAAACCGCGATATTGCCATAGTCCTTGGAATGCTGGGAGGTATTGTTGATCATTAAGGAGATCGGAGTGCCGGTAGTCTTTCCTTCAAAGACGCCGGATAGTATATGAACCGCATCGTCTTCCCTGCGTGCGGTAGTGACTGCTGAGGTGCCGGGTTTTCTGCGGTCAAGGAAGGGCTGGATATCCTCTTCTGATAAGGGCAGTCCCGCCGGACAGCCGTCAATGACTGCGCCAAGCGCCGGACCGTGGGATTCCCCCCATGTCGTTACCGTAAAATGCCTGCCAAATGTAGAACCTGCCATAATGTATAAAATATCCTTTCTTAAAACAGTTTTATCATGATGTTGTAATTACTGTATCATTCCGTATTTTTTTAGTGTTTCCTGAGTGTTAAACATTTTTACGGATGCATCGAGCATCTCTTGGATATAGTCGCCATCACCCATTGTTGAAAAGAAAAGAATATCTTCTCTTTCAAACCCGTTTTTGTGGAATATGCCATCTGGGATCTGTCTGATGTTTTTTTCCAATACAGAAAGCAGAGTTTGTGCAAATTCCCACTTTTCCTCTGACGGATTGCAAAAATCAATGTCCTTGCAGGCATCAACAATGTCTACAAGAGGCTGGTATAGGAAATCCGGATTAAGGCTGTTTTTCCAAGTGTAATATTCATTTATGCTGCTGCCGTAATCCCATGTCAGATAAAATCCATAAAAATCATCTACTGTAATAAAGCCAATCGCACAAGTTTTTTGTCCTTTAGCAGCTTTCAAAATTTTATTGATTTCTTTTGGCAATTTTTTGGAGCAGATTTTACTGAATTTTTCAAACATTGTTATATCCATTTTGGTGTCCGCCCATATGTTATTAATTTATATTTGTTTTCAATGACAGCTTGTATTATAATGCAATTAATGTATATTTACAACTAAAATAATATTTAAGGGCAAAGATAAATGAATTTATTTGTTTTGTAAAAATTGTGCCTGCGGCAGTATGAAGCCGCTGGATGTGGAATGACATGGAGGATTAGTGTGGAATACAAGATCTTAAAGACAGAAGGTGCCGCGAAAAGGGCACAGATGACGACCGTGCATGGTGTGATCCAGACGCCGGTATTTATGAATGTGGGAACGGTGGCAGCGATAAAGGGGGCGGTATCCACAGAGGATCTGGAACAGATCGGAACACAGGTGCAGCTATCTAATACGTATCATCTGCATGTCAGACCGGGGGATGAGATCGTCAAGACATTGGGCGGACTGCATAAGTTTATGTCGTGGGACAGACCGATCCTTACGGATTCCGGAGGATTTCAGGTGTTTTNTCTGGCGGGACTTCGTAAGATCAAAGANGAAGGGGTATATTTTCATTCCCATATNGATGGCCGGAAGATCTTTATNGNNCCGGAGGAAAGCATGCAGATNCAGTCCAANCTGGCTTCTACAATCGCCATGGCATTTGANGANTGNCCNGCGAGTACGGCGGANCGGGAGTATGTTGAGGCTTCGGTATCCCGCACGACAAGATGGCTGGAACGCTGTAAGAAAAAAATGGCGGAATTGAATCAGAGAGAGGATACCATTAATAAAGCGCAGCTTTTATTTGGGATTAATCAGGGTGCGGTCTTTTCAGATATCCGTATCGAACATGCCAAACGGATCTCGGAGCTGGAGCTGGACGGCTATGCGATTGGCGGTCTTGCCGTTGGAGAAAGCCATACGGAGATGTATTATATCATAGAGGAAACAGTTCCGTATCTGCCAAAGGACAAGCCGACTTATCTGATGGGCGTCGGTACGCCGGCTAATATCCTGGAGGCAGTGGAGCGGGGGATTGATTTTTTTGACTGCGTCTATCCTACGCGGAACGGACGGCATGCGCACCTTTATACCAATGCCGGAAAGATCAATCTGATGAATGCACAGTATGAGACGGATGACCGGCCGATAGAAGAGGGATGCGGCTGCCCTTCCTGCCGTAGATATTTAAGGGCTTATATCGGACATATTTTAAAAACAAAGGAAATTCTTGGAATGAGACTTTGCGTACTGCATAATCTGTATTTTTACAATCATTTGATGGCAGAGATCGGAGAGGCGCTGGAGCAGGGGAGATTTCAGGAATACAAGAAGAATAAATTAGAAAAAATGACAGCCGGGCAGTATCAATAGGAGAAAAGCTCCGGACTGAATGATACGGAGCTTAAAGGAAAATTGTGAAAAAATTGGAAAACGCCTTGCTTCTAAGGCGTTTTTTGTGTATGATAATGAATGGTGTATTAAATTTTAGGAAAACAGGAGGAGCATGTTATGTTTATGCTTTTAGAGGCGGCAGCTGATCCGGCGGCAGCGCAGGGCGGTGGTATCGGATTTACCGTTATGTATGCGATCGTCATGATCGTGGTCTTTTATTTCTTGCTGATCAGACCGCAGAAAAAGGAACAAAAAAAGGTGGCGGCGATGGTAGCTGCAATGGAGATCGGGGATGTGGTGCTGACTACCAGCGGATTTTATGGCGTTATCATAGATATTACGGAGGAAGACGTCATTGTAGAGTTTGGAAGTAACAAGAATTGTAGGATTCCCATGAGGAAGACCGCGATCGCGCAGGTTGAAAAACCGGAATAAAAGGCAGCGTATTTCAGATGAGGCGTATCGTGGATGCGCCTTGTTTTTGACGTAATATTTTTGAGAGGAGACGAAAACGCAGATGAGGTTAAATATTGTGTGCATCCCTGGTGATGGGATCGGACCGGAGATCGTGACAGAGGCAAAAAAGGTATTAAATAAGATTGCTGAAAGATACGGTCACGAAATGGTTTTTACGGATATTCTGATGGGAGGCGCATCTATTGATGTGCATGGTGTTCCATTGACGGATGAGGCGATCGCTGCGGCAAAAGCGGCTGATGCGGTATTGATGGGCTCGATCGGCGGCGATACGAATACTTCCCCATGGTATCAGCTTCCGCCGGAAAAGCGTCCGGAAGCCGGATTGTTAAAGATCCGCAAGGCACTAAATCTTTTTGCCAATTTAAGACCGGCGGTATTATATGAAGAACTGGCGGCGGCATGTCCGTTAAAAGAAGAGATCAGCGCGGCAGGATTTGACATCCTGATCATGCGGGAGCTGACAGGCGGTCTTTACTTCGGGGAAAGAAAGACGGTGGAGGAGAACGGTGTCCGTAAAGCGATCGATACCCTGACCTATGATGAGAATGAGATCCGCCGGATCGCGATCAAAGGGTTTGATATCGCAAGAAAGCGGAAGAAGAAGCTGACCAGTGTGGATAAGGCCAATGTGTTAGATTCTTCCAGATTGTGGAGAGCCGTTGTCAACGAGGTCGCAAAGGAGTATCCTGACGTTAAGGTGGAGCATATGCTGGTGGATAACTGCGCCATGCAGCTGGTGAAGGATCCGGCGCAGTTTGATGTCGTGCTTACGGAAAATATGTTTGGAGATATCCTGTCGGATGAGGCGAGTATGGTGACCGGCTCTATCGGTATGCTGGCTTCCGCGTCATTAAACGATACAAAATTCGGGCTTTATGAGCCCAGTCACGGTTCTGCGCCTGACCTAAAGGCATATTTTTTCTGTTCATCACGTAACCTCAAATTATTTTCTCAGGTTTGCCTATCATTTTGATTACAAAATCACCTGTTTCCGGATAAAAAATAACGGTACGACCATAATTAAGTCCGGTATCTTCTGCTAGAAGAGGTATGTTAAGCTTTTGGAGCATCATCTTGGAAGCCTCCACATTGCGTTCTCCCACCTGTATGGTATTGGGGCGTCCCTGAAATC
>WFLX010041355.1_pt1 | contig 15588 bp, 16 predicted proteins | sample 4967041 | NCBI WGS metagenome assembly WFLX01 (sample SAMN12857096, study PRJNA449069) | gut metagenome | isolation source: stool from male and female vole | host: Microtus ochrogaster | place: USA:Florida | collected 2017 | reverse complement strand
TGTTAATACTTACAGATAAAGTCTTAGGAATACAAGACAGTAAAGGTAATATTGAGAATTTTAGAAAACAATAAATGGCAAATATGCTGTTATTTTAAATAAAAGCGTTAGTTCCATTAACTATAATTATGGCCAAGCTCAGGTTCTGTGTCCCTGAGTTTGGTAGCTATACATTACAGGTAGGGTATGCGGTGCAGATGATGTTTGAATACTATCTCACAAATTATTTAATGTTTGTTTTTACGCCGAACAGACGTAAAAACCTATAATGTGAGTCCAATATAAAGAATATAATAGATAAGTAGGATTAGAAAAATGCGGATTGCTATGATTGGCAATCCGCATTCGTTATGTCTCTTTGCTAAACTGTTGTTCTTTTACAATTCTGCTATAACCTCAACTTCTATTAATGCGCCTTTAGGGAGTGCCTTTACCGCAACGGCTGAGCGTGCGGGGTAAGGCTCGGTGAAGTACTGGGCATAGATTGTGTTGACGGTAGCAAAATCGTTCATGTCGGCCATAAAGACTGTGACTTTTACAACGTTTGACATTGTAGTGCCTGCTGCCTCTAAGAGATTGCGTACATTGTTGAATGCTTGTAGTGCCTGGTTCTCTATGCCTCCGCTTACGATGTTGCCCGTTGCGGGATCAATGGGAATCTGTCCGGAGGCGAAGAGCATTCCGTTTGTCTTTATGGCCTGGCTGTATGGACCTATGGCTGCCGGTGCGTTAGGTGTTGTTATCTTCTCCATTTTATTATATAAATTCAATGATAGGGTATATTTGTTATAATCCTCTTTTGTGTTATATATGCTGTTTTTATAATTCTTTTATTTTGGAATGAGAAGTTGTTCTCTTGGGGACGTTTGGTTTAATATGGTTTTGATTTTCAATTAGGGAGAGCTTTATTTTATGAATAGTCTTGTTTGTGTTCCACTATATGTGTTTATTGTTAGTGAGATGGTGTCTGCCGGTGGTGTGTTTTGCAGTTGTAGGGCTGTTGGAACAAGCTGACTGAGTGGCAGACTGATATGGATGTCTTCCGTATAGTATTCCGGTATCCCGGCTTGATCATGATATAGGGACAGGAATATGGCTCCTTTGTCTTCTGTATGTATGGAGTCACAGGCAAATTGCAGTATGTGTTGTGATTTGCCATCGGTGTCATTACCTACCATTAGTCCTAATTGTAGATTCAGGTAACGGTGGTTTCGCGACAGCCATGCGGCTGTAAGCTTTAACGGATCTTGTCGGTTTGTGGATAAATCTTCTGGTGTGTATGTCGTAACGACTGTGACAGGGGTCAGTTGTAATATCTCTATTGGAGATGATTTCTCATGGGTTGTATAATATATTAGACGGCGTAGTGTGGTATCTTGCGGCATGTCTTGGCTGACGGTAAGCTGTCTGGCTGTGGCAAGGTGTATGTTATCGTCTGTTAGTATATCCGTTACGTTTGCCGCCGATATAGTGATGTCGGCGTAATCGGCATGCAGGTATGACAGTATTCCATCACCACTCTCGTATGGTTCGCGGCTACACGATAGTACAAAGACTATTGTTGTTGTCAGTAGTATTATGGAGAGTAGTCTGTGTTGTGGCATTATTGTAATGAAACTTTGTGTTATACATGTGCCGGTTACGGCCAGTGTGAACTGTCAGGTTAATTGTGCCTTGATGAAATTGCGTGTCGGGTTGGCATACATCGTCAGCATCCTTTCACGCAAGAAAGCGGTGTCGGGATTGGCAATCCTGACTTTATCAAGTTGTTTCTTGAGGTATTTTTCAAATTTCTTTTTATCTTTCTCCGTGTATTTGTCACTGTTATTGGTACCGTCCAACTCATCCATTGCAATCCAGTTGCAGGGATATAGGCGGTAGCGTGAGTGTATTTCACGGTCTATATGCTCAGCTACTAACTTGAAGATGTCTTTCTTTGGCAGTGTGGAGTCTATGGTCTCGAGNCANTGGTCTAAGCATGGAGCNNCTTCATAGNGTACNNTTCCTTTTTTGCCAAGAANGCNGNTCTTCATATTTATNNNGTCGTCCTGCTTTGATTTCTTCCACCCCGGCACATCACGTTTGTACTGAAATTCTTCTGCCTTGAGGTAGTCACATGGGTCATACTCGTACGATATGGTCAGTGGCGTTATGTGTAGATGGCGCAATGCCTCTATGGTTGCCTCGCCTTGCTGTTTGTCTGCTACTATCTCTTCTGGTGTTCTGAGGCAGAACATCTTCAGTACAGACTCTTGTGTGCGGTCGTCAGAATCCTTTGCGCGTCCCTCTCGTTGTGCTATCCATACGTTTTCTCGCTTTTCGTTTACAGCGAAGTGGATATATTGGCTCATGAGTTTTGACGAGCGCATCATCTCGTGTGTTGTCAATCCTCTGCGTACTGTGAATGATTTGTTTAGGCGCACGAGTGTTTTTATCCACGGATATATTAGTAAGTTGTCACCGATACCGATCTCTACGGTGCATCCGAACCCATTCTTTATGAGAGACAAATCAAGAAAGGCGGAATCAAGCACTATGTCACGGTGATTTGACAGGAATATGTATCTGCCATCCTTATTTAATAATNNCCANANAGCATTGAATGANANCCNTTTTGTGCANTNTNGTATNACGTATNGTACNATCGGGCGCATGATGCGCAACNNGNANNNTTGAGGGGNCTTGATGCCATGGTATAACAGNCTCAGCATGGCATTGCGCATTATCTTGGGGAACCATGGCATTAGTTTGTTCAGCATTCGGTTGAACTGCCTGTCGTTTATCAGTCCGTTGAATGCCGTTTGCATCTCTTCTTCCGAGAAAGGGCGTATTTCGTCAAAATCGTGTAGCGTCATGGAGTGTTTTTATTTTACTCAAACTCTGATGTCGTGCATTTGTTGGCCTCATGTTATTGTCGTCGTGGCTGAAATGCTCTATTGTCGCATCAGAACTGGTTTTCTACGATATCGGCAAGTACATCTGCCATGTTCATGCCGGCGGCACGAACTTGTTGTGGTATGAATGAGGTTGGAGTCATGCCGGGGGTTGTGTTTATCTCAAGCATGTTTATCTTGTCCGTTCCATCCGTATTCTTACTTATAATATAGTCTATTCTTATGATGCCGTTTGCGTGTAGGATGTCATATATTGCTGATGTAATCTTGGCCACACGCTCAGCTGTCTCCGGTGCGAGTCTTGCCGGTGTGATTTCCTGTACCTGTCCGTTGTATTTCGCATCGTAATCGAAGAATTCATTGTCTGTAACTACCTCTGTAGCCGGTAGAACAATGCTTTTATNACGGNNCTTATAGACACCTTGTGATATTTCTGTGCCAGCGNNATNGCTNTCTATCATTANAGTGTCACTCTCAAGAAACGCTTTGTCGAGTGCGGAAGGCAATTGGGCATAGTTCTTTACCTTGCTGACACCGAAACTGGAACCATCGGCAGCCGGTTTAACGAAACATGGGAAACCTACGGTGTCATTTATGCTTTCTTCTGTTATGTTATTCTCTTCACCATGGCGCACAAGGATACTTTCCGCTACGCTTACTCCGAATTGCCTTAAATAATTATTCAGTACGAACTTGTCGAACGTAAGTGCTTCTACAAGTACCCCACTGGTGGAGTAGGGGATGCGTAGAAGGTCGAGATAACCTTGCAATACGCCGTTCTCTCCAGGTGCACCGTGTATAGTTATATAAGCGTAATCAAATGTTTTCTTCTCACCATTCATTATGAATGAGAAGTCGTTACGGTCTATTTGTGCTGTGGTGCCATCCGGCAGGTGCACGTTCCAGTTCAGTCCTTTGATGTCAACAATAAACACATTGTAGTTGTCTTTGTTGAAAAAGGAGTAGATACCTGCTCCGGAGCGCATTGAAACATCGTGCTCCGATGAGTCGCCGCCGCAGATTACTGCTATTGTACGTTTCATTGTATATTAGAATTTTGTGTTAGTTTTCTCCATTTCTCTATCAATGCGCTGAAATCCTCAGGCCATTCGCTTGTAAAATCCATCTGTTTGCCTGTCATGGGGTGTACAAAGCCTAAGGTCCTTGCGTGCAGAGCCTGACGCGGACAGATGTTGAAGCAGTTTTGAATGTAGGCTTTATACGATGATGAACGCTGGCCTCGCAAAATTTCTGTGCCCCCATATCGCTCATCGCCGAATAGCGGATGTCCTATATGTTTCATGTGTGCCCTTATCTGATGTGTCCTGCCCGTTTCGAGCCTACATTCCACAAGAGTGGTATAACCGTATTTTTCCATTACATTCCAGTGCGTAATGGCAGGCTTTCCTATTCCAGAGTCTGGCGGTGCGACGGTCATTCGCAGTCTGTCCTTTGGGTCTCTGGTGATATTTCCTTCTATGCGCCCCAGCTCCTCTGTGAAATGTCCCCATACGAGGCAGTTGTAGGAACGGTGTGTATGATGATGGAAGAACTGTTTGCCAAGGTGCGATTTCGCGTCAGGGGTCTTGGCAACGACCAATAACCCACTTGTGTCTTTGTCTATTCTGTGCACCAATCCTACCTCAGGAGAATTGGGATCGAATGTCGGCACATCCTTCATGTGCCACGCTATGGCGTTTATCAGTGTGCCGCTGAAGTTTCCCGCTCCGGGGTGTACAACCATTNCTGCCGGTTTGTTGATAACCATCAGCACGTCATCTTCATATACTATATCCAAAGGAATATCCTCCGGATAGATGGTCGTGTCGTGTTTTGGCTGTTGCAGCATAAGGGTTACGACATCTCCAGGTCGTACCTTATAGTTACTCCTGACCGGTCGATCGTTAACATGAATAAAACCCGCCTCCGCAGCCGCCTGTATGCGGTTGCGGGACGAGTGTTGCATTCTCTCGAAAAGATATTTGTCTATGCGGATTGGCACCTGTCCGGCATCCACCTCACATCTGAAATGCTCAAAAAGGTGGTTACCTTCCTGCACCTCTTCTGCGTCAGGGATGGTGTATAGATCATCCGTTTCTGATATATCGTATTCTTCGTTCATAGTAAAAAACTCTGTCATTCTATTATCTCAAAGTCGTCGCCGTTGTTGGCAGGCTCTGTGTTATTAGCCTTACCATCGTCCATATACTCAAAGTCATCGTTGGTATATGGCTCCGATATGTCTGTNATGTATATAGAATCNGCGGCATCTCGTAGCCCNCTGCCGGTTTCTATNATCAGCGTACTCTCAATAGAGACACGGTCGCCTGCCGATACGTGCTTGCCATTGACAACAATACCGTAAACCCAGTCTTTCTCGCCTGGCACCTGTTTCGGCGTGCCGAGTTTGAATCCGAGTGCCTGAAGACGTGCCATCGCCTCTCTAAGTGAGCAGTTGTCAATAATGTCCGGCATTACAAGTGTGGGTGAATCGGTGGCGTTTACGGTAAGGTATATTGTTCTTCCGCTCTTTACCATGCTGCCCGGTTGCGGCAGTTGGTCAAGTATTGTGCCCGGTTGCAGGTTCTTTACNTATCCNGTATNGTNTATAANCACTTCNATTNCGANNTCCTGCNATACTTTTANNGAAGCCTCATAAGAATGCTTACGCACATCAGGCACGGTGATGGATTCACCGTGTCTGGTGTATATGTGCATTGCAACACCTGTGCCTAAAACCAGTAACGCTATTACTACAGCCATAGCGAGCAGGTTTATCCAAAGGTATTTGCTCATCAGTTTGCGTAAGAAAACAGAAGTTTCCAAAGTCTTTTGTTGTGTATATGATTATCTGATGTCTATTACCGGTACCACATCCTTGTCGTTGTATTCCAGATTTTCACCTGCCATACCCCAAATGAATGTGTAATAATATGTACCGCTTGCAGCGTGGATAGACCACTCCGGTGACATGATAGCCTGTTCGTTATGCAGCCATACGTTACGTGTCTCTTGTGGTTCACCCATTACGTGTGATATGGTCTGTCCCTCAGGCAGGTTAAAATAGTAATAAGCCTCAATGCGGCGGCCGTGTGTGTGTGGCGGCATAGTGTTCCAAACAGCACCGGGTTCGAGCTGTGTGAGACCCATTTGCAACTGGCATGGACCCTCTTGCAGCGCATCACGTACTATGAGTTTGTAGATTGTGCGTCCGTTAGCTTCTTCTTTCGTACCCACAGGTCCCCAGATAGCGGCCTTGAGAGAGCCCTTACGGCCATCGAGTGTCACCCACTGTGTCTTATAATGCTTGTGGGCTGTTGCCGAGTTGATGTAGAATTTGGCCGGATTATTGCTGTCTTTTGAACGGAATACGACTTCTTTGTTCACGTCCTTGTCTTTGTCTATATGACCACGACCGATGTACAGTGCCTCTTTCGGACCGAGAACGTATTCCTTTCCATCTACAATGACGGAGCCTTCGCCCTGTCCGCAGTTGATAACGCCCATTTCACGGTTGTAAAGGAAGTACGGATCTTTGATGGTGCTGTCCACGGACAGGCCGAGTCCTGTGAAGTTCTCTATTTTAAGATCTTTCGTTACAGGCATCGCTCCGCCAAAGATAAAACGGTCATACTGTGAATATGTGAGGTTAATCTCATCCGGAGACATGACCTTCTCCATTACGAAACGGTCGCGCAGAGTCTGTGTGTCATAATGCATTACGTCACGTGGATGGCATGCTGTCTGGTATTTAACGTTCTGTTGCGCAGATACGTTCAGTGTCGCAATAGCGACAGCTGCGAATGCTAATACTTTCTTCATGTTTTTTTCTTGTATAGTTAGTTCGTTTTTTTCTTGTTGGTTTGTTGTCCTTAGCAACCTTCTACCGCTCCTTTTGTGTGGCGGTAGTATTTATTTGTTGATTCTTTTTCTGTTCCAAAGTACGAGAGCTGCTGTCAGCACAGTCAGTATTGCGGCACCGATGTATGACAGATATTTCATGCCTGCGTATATGGCGAAGGCCAAAGGAGACGATGCAAAGTCCAGTGCTCCGGCGCTGAAGCCTTTAGGTACCTGTACGGCCTTGTCGTCAGGATGCGCTGCTGACACCTGATGTGCTGCAGAAGTGAAGTTTTCTGCCATGATGGTCACAAAATAAAGACCTATTGCCATTACTACAAGTCCGACAATAAAAGACTTAACCACATTGCCGTTGGTGTATGGCAGTATCATCACAAAGACATAGAACATACCGGCTAATGATGCCAATGGCAGGAATTGGTTGCCCGGTAATACTACCGCAAGAATAAGAGTTACCGGTATAAGCAACAGACTCACGATGAGTGTGGTCGGATGTCCGATAACGAGTGCAGGCGACATGCCGATATAAAACTCTTTATCCGCTCCGAATTTCTTTGCTATCAATTCGCGTGTTGCCTCTGATATAGGTTTCAGTCCCTCTATGAATAGACTGGTGATGCGCGGAATAAGTTCCATAACAGCACCCATTTTTATGCCCAGTCCAAGCGTGGCGGGGATGTTGTCTACAAGCTCCGTTGTGTCTTTGCTTGCCAGACAGCCGATAATGATACCAATGATGACACCGAGGAACAATGGCTCGCCGAACAGACCGNATNTCTTTTTCATTCCCTCTGCGTCAATGTTCAGTTTGTCAAAGCCCGGTATTTTGTCGAGAACTTTGCCTATTACTATTGCAAACGGGGTAAATCCCTGACAGAATGGTTGCGGAATAGAGATACCTTCCATGCCCGGATAGAACTTCTGGAACTTCTTGGCCGTGAGGTCTGCCATAACAAGAGTTATGATATAGCAGATGATGGCGGCGAAGAATCCCCATGCTATGCTATCGGTCAGGAAGAACACTACGGCTCCGATAAATGCGAAATGCCAGTAGTTCCACAGGTCAATGTTTACCGTGCGTGTGCATCCTGCCAGTAGCAAAAGCAGGTTTNCGCCGAGACATACCNGTATGATGAACGCGCCTACAGTAGTGTTATACGCTACGGATGCGGCTGNAGGCCATCCCATATCNAATACGTTCAACTNCAAANCGTATATTTCCACCACCTGTGACAGTGCCGGGCCGAGGCTTGATGTCAGCAGACCCGTTATTACGCCGAGACCTACAAATCCCACGCCGACATACAGTCCGCTTTTCAATGCTTTTGAGAATTTTATGCCAATGCACACACCCAGTATGGTGAATATTATTGGCATCATTACCGCGGCCCCAAGGCCGATAATGTATGAGAATACAGCTTCCATTGTTATTATGAGTTATTTGTTTGTTATTCTGTTATCTNTAGCGTAACGGTTNCCNCCACCTGTTTCTTCCATTTTTTCAGGTAGTCGAACCATTCTTTTGACGATTTGAAACCAAATGTCTCCATATCACATGTGGCGGTAAACCAATAGTTCAGTTTGTCGTCCTGTGTTCCTACCACCTCTACGTATGCCTGATTGGGCAGATGTTCCTTGCCGTCGGTAAAATGGCTGTCTTCTTTATAATATTTCTTAGGTACAGCTATACCCAGTCCCACGGTGTGTGTGTCATAAACCTTTGGGTTATTGCCGGCGCATGCCGTTCCCCAGCATCCTCGCAGGCCTGCCTTGTCCGTAAACTCCTCTGACCCTTCCACGATATCCACAATGCCGGTGGACAGCGGTATGTCCGCCACGTTGCGTGAGAATGTCACTTCTACCGCCACATCTCTGTGTCCGGCATAAAGCGTATAGCGTGTGTTAACGTCTACCGGCTTGCTGCTTTCTACCGGTTTCCAGCCTTTGTTGCCTATGTCGAGAATCGTGCGCACCGGCCCGTCCNTTACNACTGTCTGTGTGCTGTTTCTCACATTCTCAAACATTACTGATGTTTTTCCGTTCCATNCATGCAANNCNCCGCAACCGTATGTGCTGCCGGTATATAGTACATCATCTCCGGAGTTTGCCGCTTTCTGCTCCTTTGTCGGATAGAAGCCGGTTTCCGCTATGTCCGCTTTCAATACACGGTGACCGTAATAGTCTATAGACTGTCTGTTGTCGCAATACACTCTGAATCCCACCATGTCGTTTTCCATCACGGCTCCGTGTGGGAATATGTAGTTATAAGGTTTTGTCTCCTTGAAAAACGTGACAGAACGTATCTTCTGATGCTTTAGTGTCTTGGCAGATTTATCCCGATCCCTTATACCAAGGTAGCCGTATGTCACGGCATTATACTGCCGTGGCTCTCCCTCGGTAGATAACTCTATGTTCAGAGTCTGCTGTTTTTTNTTCTGCATNTCAACAAGTACAGNCAGCNNATCGTATGCTCNGTCATCGTTTAGGTCGTCTAACTGGCACGGTATNTCCTTGCNANTGTGTTTTACGATGGCTGAACGCACATCGTCATCCACATTTATTACCACCGGTACGGTGTAGCCCTCTATCGGTGTTGAGGCCTTGACCGTGACGGTAAGGTTCTTGGTTGTTGCATTAGCGGCTGTCGTGCATAGCATGGNCGCAAAGATAGTTAGTAGTTTTNACATGAGGNTATATNAGTGTTNTTTGTTTGATAACCATACCGTCCGGTTCCAGTTCCTTCAGTGGCTCCATGACAAACGGCCGTTGTGTCATCAGCGGGTGGGGGATGCTCAGCCGTGGTGTGTCTATAGACAGATTGTCGTACAAAAGTATGTCAATGTCTATTATGCGGTCGTGGTATACACCCTGTTCTGTTTTCTCCGTGCGACCCATCTCCCGTTCTATGTATTGTGTACCTTCCAGCAGGTCGAATGGCGACAGGCTTGTGATACAACATATAACGGAATTGACGAACTCGTTGCCGGAGTCAAATCCCCATGGGGCGGTCTTGTGTAGCGAAGAGCGTTGCATGATAGGCCCGATAGCTTTCTCTATTCTTCGGTATGCCTCCTCGATGTTACTCTCCTTGTCTCCGAGATTGGAACCAAGAGCAAGATATATGGTGTGCCGCTCCATTTCCGTTACAGCGTCAGTCGTTCATTATCAGCATCACATCGCCGAAACATCCGAACATATATCCGTTCTTGACGGCTTCTCTGTATGCCTCCATTACTATGTCATATCCGCCGAAGGCACATGTGGACATGAGCATTGTGGACATGGGGTGGTACAGGTTTACGAGCATACAGTCGGCCATGCCGAAATCGTATGGCGGGAATATAAACTTGTTCGTCCATCCGTCATACTCTTTTAGGAAACCGTCAGTGCCCACACTGCTCTCCGTGGCCTTTACCACACTGGCTCCGATGGCGCACACTCTGTGTCCGGCTTTCTTGGTATTGTTCACCAAATCGCATGTCTCCTGATTGATATGCATTTCCTCGGAGTCCATCTTATGCTTCGCAAGGTCTTCCACCTCTATAGGGTTGAAGTTGCCCAAGCCTATGTGTATGGTTATGAAAGCGGTGTTTATGCCGTGTATCTCTATGCGCTTCATCATCTGTCTTGTGAAGTGCAGACCCGTTGTCGGGGCCGTTACAGCGCCTTCGTGCTCGGCAAACACACACTGGAAGTCCTTGAAATCCTCTTCTGTTACAGGCCTGTCCGGATTCCCGTCCTTTCCTTTGTGGTCTATGATGTATCTTGGCAACGGTGCCTCGCCTATGGCAAATAGGTCTCGTTTGAACTCGTCGTGCGGGCAATCGTACAGAAAACGCAATGTGCGTCCGCGTGAAGTGGTATTGTCTATTACCTCAGCCACAAGGGCACCGCTCTCGTCAAAGAACAGCTTGTTGCCGATTCTTATCTTTCGTGCCGGCTCAACGAGAACATCCCACAGGCGCATTTCCTGATTCAGCTCCCTTAACAGGAATACCTCTATCTTTGCATCGGTCTTCTCCTTGGTGCCATAAAGGCGCGCTGGGAACACCTTTGTGTTGTTGAATATGAATGTGTCGTTCTCCTCAAAATAGTTGAATATGTCCAGAAGGGTGAGGAATTGTTTTCCTTTTAGCGGCTTTCCTTTCTCGTCTGTTTTGTAGAAGTCAATCTTTTGTGACTTCTTGTGTACCACTACCATACGGCATTCGTCCGGCCGTTTCACCGAGAATGTGTTCTTCTCGCCCCGGTCGTTCGTCACTGTATGCTCAATACTGTGCGGATATAGTGCCACCTGTGAGGCAGGCAGGTTAAAGTCAAACTGTGATAATTTCATTATATGGTTGTTTGTTTCTTTTGCGGTTGTCTGGGTCTTGCTGTGGAAAGTGGTTTCGTTAAAGGTTATTTTCCCTTGATTTGTCCTTTCAGCCACCGCGGGAAATCATTCAGTGTTATGCAGTCTTCAATCCTAACGTCACCGAGACGTGTACGGCATAGCGATGTAAGGAAAGCGCCACTGTTCAGTGCCCGGCCAATGTCTCTGCCTAAAGAGCGTATGTATGTGCCCTTGCCGCATTCCACCCGTATTGCGGCCTGCATCTTTTCCTTGTCGAACCATAGCAGTTCTATCTCCTCTACGTGCACCGGCTTTGCACTCAGTGTTACGGCTTCGTCGTTTCTTCTCAGCTCGTATGCTCTCGTTCCGTTCACCTTTACGGCACTGTATGTCGGCGNCACCTGCNTTATGTCGNNCTNNAACTGTTTCAGTGTCTGCCTTATCAGCTCTTCTGTTATATGTGCCGTGGGGTATGTGTGGTTAACGGTATGCTCCTTGTCGTAGCTTGCCGTGGTGGCTCCGAACTGCAGTGTGGCGGTGTACTCCTTTGAATGATATTGCAGGTTGGGTATCTCCTTGGTGCATTTGCCGGTACATAGTATCAGTACCCCGGTGGCTAAAGGATCCAGTGTGCCTGCATGCCCGGTCTTGACCCGTTTCACTCCTATTGCCCTTGATATGCGTGTGCGGACAAATGCCAATGCCCCGAAGCTCGACATACCATAGGGTTTGTTGATGTGTAGTATCTCTCCTTGTTGGAAATCCATCCGATTGTAAATTTTCTTGTTACCTTAGTGGCTTGCGGCCATATTCCGTGTGCGGTGTCTTGCCGCTGTGGCGGACGATAGCATTAAATTAAACTGCACGCTATTGTTACGGCACCGGCTATGGCACAGTATATTCCGAAGTATATCAACTTGCCCTTCTTTACAATGTTTATCATCCATTTACAGGCCAGACAGCCGCTCACAAACGCTGCCATGAAGCCAACAGCCAATGGCATGGCGTCAATGTTGCCGAAGGCTTCTTCGCCTTTTGCGGCTTTCAGAATATCCAGCAAGGCCTCGCCAAGGATAGGCGGTATCACCATAAGGAACGAGAACTGTGCCAGTTTCTCTTTCTTGTTGCCTAACAGCAGACCGGTGGCTATGGTTGAGCCGCTGCGGCTTAGGCCGGGCATTACGGCGCAAGCCTGTGCTATACCTATTATAAATGCGTCTTTCAGGCTTATGTTCTCTTTTATGCGCGGCTTGGCATAATACGAGAATGTTAACAGGGCGGCAGTCAGCAGTAGCATGATGCCGACAATGAGCAGTCCGGAACCGAATATCTCTTCTACCGTATCCTTGAAAAATAGTCCTACGATGCCAACGGGAATCATTGATATGATGATATTGAACATATATTTTGTTTCCGCGTTCATCTCGAATTTGAAGATACCTTTCAGTATCCATGCTATCTCTTTCCACAGTATCACGAATGTGCTCAGTACCGTAGCAACGTGTACGGCCACCGTGAAGGCGAGATTCTCCTTACCCTCTATGCCGAAAAGGTGGGATCCAATGGTCAGATGACCACTGCTGCTTACGGGCAGATACTCCGTGAGGCCCTGCACAAGGCCCAATACCAATGCTTCTGTCTCGTTCATTTCTCTTTGGGTTTGTACATTATACCACCGATGATTGACAGGAAACCTACAAGGCATATAACCGGAGCGACCTTAACTCTCATGGTCGAGAAGATCTCACTGTTAAAAGCCTCGCTGGTTGAACTGGCTCCGGTCATAAGCAGGAAGCCGATAATGACAATCAGCATACTGACGCCTATCAGTATGAAGTTAATTTTGCTAAAAGCAAAGTCCTTGTTTTTCATATTGTTGTTCTTGTTTGTCTTTTGTCGTTTAGCGCTGCAAATGATTCCATGCAGTGGTCAGCATTTATACAGTTTCCTTGTCGGCATGCGCAGATAGCGGTTCACGGAGAAGAACACGCACAGCGTGGATATTAAAATGCCGAATATCAATACCGATGCGCCTGTAATGGCCAGTATCTCCCATGTCACCACCTCCGCTATCGTAGGCTCAAAGTCATAGAGAGCATAGAAAATGCCTGCCAGCACCGCATCGGCCACAAACGAGGCTATCAGACCCTCTATTATCGCTATGAATATAAACGGACGGCGTATGAATGACCATGACGCGCCAACCAGTTTCATGGTGTTGATGGATATACGGCGGGCATATACCCCAAGGCGCACCATATTATTAATAAGCGAGAAAGATATGAATGTCAGCAGAGCCGCCAGCACAAGCATTACGATGGTGACTTTCCGAAGGTTCTTGTTGACACTGTCCATAAGGTCTTTCTGATAGCTTACCTCTTCAACTTTGTTGAGCTTCTTCAGGTCTTTGGTAATCCATTTCATGGAGTCGGCATTGGCGCAGTCGGCTTTCAAGTGCAGTTCCGCCGATGGGACGAAAGGGTTCATGCCGAGAAACTCTGCCGGGTCGGTTCCTAAAGCCTTGGTCTGTTCTTTCAGAGCCTGCTCGCGAGAGATGTAGTCTAATTTTGTTACGTAGCGTTTCAGACGCATCTTGTTGCACAATACGGTTGCCTCACGGTTGGAGACGTTATCATCAAACATCACCGTTACGGTAAGATTCTCCTTTACGTATGCCGACAGGTTACGCGCTGTCAGTCCGGTAAATACTACAAGTCCAAGCAAAATGAGTACTAATGAGGTACTTATGCAGAGTGTTACAACCTGCAATCCACGTTCTTTGCCGCCCTTTCTTCTTTTCTTTTTTGTTGACATACAGATATGTTAATATGCGGCCCTTGACAGAATAAGAGCCTTAAAAAAGTGCATAATAATGCAATCACGGTACAAAGGTACAACAAAAAAGAATTGGTGACAAGTATTTAACTATTATTAATATAATGGGGAGACGTTGGTTTTGATAATGCTTTGTTTACTGAAAGCATTGTTTTTTTCTTTTGACTTTAGTGTTTTCTTAGATAGTTGATATATCTCTGTATTTGTTGATTGTCAAGGTTTTATGCTGTCTGAAGCCGAAGTGCAAAGTAATCGCATTGCTTTTACACTGTAAACGCTATGCGATTACAGTGTAAAGGCTATCTGATTACATGGTAAAAGCAGTGCGATTATAACGCACTCCGATTATTTATCGGTTGGCAAGCTGATATATTGCCAGTATGTCATCGTAGCAAAGCTCTTTCAGGTGGCCCACCGCTACGCTTTTGCCGAGACTGCATTTCTCCGCCATCGTTTTTATTTCGTCCTCGGTTGCTTTGCGACCAATCAGTTCGGGTATGCTTGTCGGCATGCCGATGGAGCGATAGAACGCTTTCATGGCATCTATTCCGGCTATAGCTGTCTTCTTCTGCGATTTGAAATCGTTGCTCACTCCCATTACGTTTACGGCGAATCGTGCGAAACGTGAGATGTTCTCGTCCATCGTGTATGTAGCCCAATGTGGCCAAATGGCTGCCAGACCCGCTCCGTGCGCCACTTTGAATATTGCGCTAAGTTCGTGCTCCAGCATGTGTGTTGCCCAGTCTCCCGTGGTGCCGCAGCCTGTGAGATCATTGTGAGCAACGCTTCCCGCCCACATAATCTGACTGCGTATGATGTAGTCTTCAGGGTTGTCTATCACCTTTGGCGCATATTCTTTCACTGTGCGTAGAATGGCCTCGGCGATGTTGTCGGTCAGCACCATGTCGTCATCGTGCGAGAAATACCTCTCCATAGTGTGCATCATTATGTCTGTAGCGCCGCAGGCAGTCTGGTATGCGGGCAGGGTGTAGGTGCGTTCGGGGTTCATTACCGCAAATTTCGGACGCATGATATTGTCGTCGTATGCTCGTTTTGCGTCGCCATCCTCTTTTGTTATCACGCATCCGCAACTCATTTCGCTGCCCGCGGCGGGAATGGTCAGCACCACACCAACCGGATAGCACTCCTCGGCTTTTGCCGTACCGAGGAAGAAATCCCATACGTCACCGCTGTATGCCATGCCGCATGCTATGGCTTTTGCTGAGTCAATGACGCTGCCTCCGCCCACGGCCAGAATGAAATCCACTTCCTCATGCTTGGCGAGTGCAATGCCTTCATTGACCTTTGACAGCACGGGGTTGGGCACAACGCCGCCTAACTCCACAAAAGGTATAGAGACATTGGCGAGCTGTTGCCTTACTACGGTGAGCAATCCTGATTTCTCTGCGCTCTGTCCGCCGTAGTGTATCAGTACTTTCGTTGCGCCATATTTCTTTGCGAGTGCTCCGATTTGTTTCTCGGATTCCTTTCCGAACGCTACTTCGGTGGGAGTGTAAAAGTTGAAATCTTTCATGTTCTTTCGTTTATTGTATGTTAGCTTTTAGTGTTATATAATCTGTTTGTCAGCTGATTGTATTGTTTTACTTTGCAAAGTTAGTGATAATTTTTGGATTATAGTATATTTGTCAGCTCAAAATGATT
>WFLX010020099.1_pt1 | contig 15622 bp, 13 predicted proteins | sample 4967041 | NCBI WGS metagenome assembly WFLX01 (sample SAMN12857096, study PRJNA449069) | gut metagenome | isolation source: stool from male and female vole | host: Microtus ochrogaster | place: USA:Florida | collected 2017 | reverse complement strand
TTTTGGGGCTTGCTATTCCAGTGGGTACTATTTATTTTCGTGAAGTCTCCAATACAAAGGTTCGCGATAAAAACGATCTCAAGGGTCTTAATATTCCGTTTCTTGGTGAGATTCCTAAGGTCAATCCCAAGAAATATAAAAATAATGATAAAGACCATTTGGTGGTGGTCGCACAAGGTGATAGAAATGTCGTCAATGAAGCTTACCGTGTCGTGCGCACCAATCTCAACTTCATGCTCGATGGGGAAGAGAAATGCCCTGTGGTGATGCTGACAAGTTTCAACCCGGGCTCCGGCAAAAGCTTCATTACCGTCAACCTTGCCATGGCTTTAGCCATTCGTGGTAAGAAGGTTCTTGTTATCGATGGGGATATGCGTCGCAATTCTTCTTCAGAATTCNTCGGNAATCCTGATAAGGGTCTCGCTCAGTGTCTGAGCGGTAAGGCTAATGTTAGTGATGTCATCATCCGAGGCAACCTTAATGAGAATCTTGATGTCCTTCCTGGTGGTAAGACGCCTCCTAATCCAACCGAACTGCTCGAAAATGGGCGTCTCGCTACTATGATTGAAAAGCTTCGTAATGATTANGATGTCATCTTCATCGATTGTCCTCCTATACAGATGATTGCCGACGGACGTATTTTCAGCACTGTCTGCACAAATACCATTTTCGTACTTCGTGCNGGTCTCTTCGAAAGAGGTCTCCTTTCAGAGTTGGAAAATGTATATCGCAGTAAGGAATACAATAACATGTGTCTCCTTCTCAATGGAACTGAAACAAGTGGTGCTTATGGAGGATATGGTGGCTATGGCTCCAATAAAAATTACTACGCCCAAAAAGATTAATAACAATTTTTAGCCACAAAAAAAGAAGCGTCTGATCCCAGACGCTTCTTTTTTACTATATGCTATCCAATTATGAATTAAGCACTATGAATTACGCATTGTGAATTATGCATTATGCATTATGCATTTGAATAATATCCCTAACTTCCTCTACTGCTCTCTCCAGATCATCATTCACTACCCGGATATCAAACTTCGGTGCAAAACTCAACTCAAAATCCGCCTTATCCAGACGCTTCCTGATCACTTCCTCTGCATCTGTTCCTCTCCCACGAAGTCTCCTTTCAAGCTCCTCTTTGCTTGGAGGTAAGATAAATATGGTGATTGCCTGCTCCCCAAAACACTTCTTTACGTTCAATCCTCCCTTGACGTCTATATCCATGATGAGATTCCGGCCTTCTCCGGTCACTCGTTCCACTTCACTCTTAAGAGTTCCGTAGCATGTGCCGGGATACACTTCTTCCCATTCTACAAAGTCTCCGGATTCAGCCTTTCGTTTAAACTCCTCATGCGTGATGAAATAATACTCCACTCCATGTTGTTCCGTTCCCCGGGGTTGCCGGGATGTTGCTGATATTGAAAATCCCAATTTCAATTCTGGATATTCCAAAAGTCTCCTTATTATCGACGACTTCCCGGTGCCACTAGGCGCTGATAGCACTATGATCTTCCCTCTCTTCATATTCTTTCTCTTTCCTATCTAATTTCAAATATCTATATGTCCCAAATGTCTATATGTCCATTCCTTTATAATTTTGTCAATAACCCAAATTGTCAATTGTCACTTTTATTGGATATAAATTCTCAATTCTCAATTCTCAATTAAGAAAAATTCTAAATTACAAAACATTCAGCACCTGCTCCTTTATCTGCTCCAACTCATCTTTCATCATAACTACGATCTTCTGCATTTCTGCATCGTTTGACTTAGATCCCAGAGTGTTTATCTCTCTTCCCATCTCTTGCGCAATGAATCCGAGTTTTTTCCCTTGTCCACATATCGGCTTTTCATCCGGTGCTCCCATAGTCTCAAGAAAATAATTGATATGGCTGCGAAGGCGTATCTTTTCTTCAGTGACGTCAAGTTTCTCTATATAGAAGATGAGTTCCTGCTCCAAGCGTCCTTTATCATATTCTATAGTGTTGAGTCGGGAAAGATGCGTCTCAAGCCTTTCTCTAATCTTGACTACTCTTTCTTTCTCAAACGGCTCCACTTGATTTAGTAGCTCTGAAATATTACGGGTCTTCTCTACGAAAAACTTATAGAGCTTTCGTCCTTCTGTCTCCCTGAATTCTGTGAGTTTTTGTGTAGCCTCGTCGCATGCATTGTGGAAGGCTTTGATGTCGACATCGTCAAGAGTTTGAAGCTGGGTTTTCATAGACTCTGGCATTCTCATCAGAATTGAAAACCAATCCTCGGGTACTCTCACACCAAGCTCATCGGCAGCCTGTTCGATTTGAATTTTATATGCACTTAATACTTCTGTATTTACCGTGGCTGGTGCCTCCGGTGCTGTATTTTCTACCATCACCGACAGGTCTATTTTCCCTCGTTCCAACTTCTTTAGAAGCATATTGCGAACTTCCACTTCAAGCTCTCTGAAATATCCTGGTACTCTCATATTGAGATCCAGTTGTTTAGAGTTGAGACTTTTTATTTCGATAGTTATCTTCTTCGTCGGAGCTATTGCAGTTCCTCGTCCAAATCCCGTCATCGAGTAAATCATGGCTGATCCTAAGTTTAATCTTTAGTTTATATAATTAATATATTCCCCAAGCATATCACGCATTACGCCGAACGCAAAACGCAAATCTCCCTTTTCATTATGCAAAGTTAACGAATTATAACTAAAAAGGCAAATTTTATTTAAAAATCTCTTGCAAATATCATCATTTTTCACTACATTTGCGTTTAATTTATAGAGACAGTACAATAATTATGCATTATGCATTGTGAATTATGAATTAATTTAATATATAACCCTCAAAAAAATGAACAACGAAGAATTGTTGACTCAAGTGAAGGCCAAAGCTGAACAGTGGCTCGGCCCTCAGTATGATGAAGAAACACGTGCTGCAGTGAAGCAGCTTCTCGACGCAGAAGATAAAACCGATCTAATCGAAGCGTTCTACAAGGACCTGGAATTCGGTACTGGTGGTCTACGTGGCATCATGGGTCCCGGCACTAACCGTATGAACATCTACACTGTTGGTATGGCTACACAAGGTCTTGCCAACTACCTTAAAGACTGCTTCAAAGATCTTCCTCAGATTTCNGTNGCTATCGGNCATGANGTNCGNAANAACTCNCGTAAGTTTGCNGAACTCGCAGCNGANATTTTCTCTGCNAATGGNATCAAGGTNTATCTCTTCGACGCTTGCCGTCCTACTCCTGAGGTNAGCTACGCTATCCGTCANCTNGGNTGCCANAGTGGCGTTATGGTGACTGCAAGCCACAACCCGAAGGAATANAANGGCTACAAGGCNTATTGGAGCGANGGNGCTCAGATGATTGCTCCTCACGATGTNGAGACTATCGCNTANGTNAATAAGATCACTTCNGTNGATCAGATTAANTTNACTCCAAACAAAGAACTCATCCAGATTATCGGTAAAGATGTTGACGAACCTTATTTGAAGGAAATCCACGCTCTCTCTTTGTCTCCGGAAGCTGACAAGCGTCACGCTGACATGAAGATCGTCTACACTCCGATCCATGGTACTGGATCTATGCTTATGTTTGATGCCCTCAAGATGTGGGGCTTCGAGAATGTTATCCACGTTCCTGAGCAGGACGTTCAGTCTGGTGATTTCCCAACTGTCGTTTCTCCCAACCCCGAAAACCCCGAGGCTATGGCAATGGGTATCGCTAAGGCTAAGGAAGTTGGCGCAAGTCTCGTCCTCGCTTCCGACCCCGATGCTGACCGTGTAGGTCTTGTTGTTCGCGACAGCAAGGGTGAATATCAGCTTGTTAACGGCAACCAGATCCTTATGATCTTCNTATACTATCTCATGACCCGTAANAATGAGCTCGGTTTGATGAAGGGTAATGAATATGTAGTGAAGACTATCGTTTCTACTGAAGCTGTTAAGCGTATTGCTGATAAGAACAACGTCCGTATGTTCGACGTATTCACTGGTTTCAAGTGGATTGCAAACATTATGCGTGAGCAGGAAGGCACTGGCCGTTACATCGGTGGTGGTGAAGAAAGCTACGGATTCCTTGCTGAGACTTTCGTCCGCGACAAAGACTCTATCTCCGCTGTTCCTTTGATGTGTGAGATCGCAGCTTGGGCTGCTGATAAAGGCATGGACCTCTATGAACTCCTTAAGGAAATCTACTTCGAGATTGGCTTCAGCCGCGAACGTGGCGTTAGTGTTGTCCGCCCGGGTAAGAGTGGGGCAGAGGAAATCGTTGCTATGATGAAGAATTTCCGTGAGAATCCTCCAAAGCAACTCGCAGGTAGTGATGTCGTATTGGTTAAGGACTATAGCGACCTCAACTGCAAGAACCTCAAGACTGGCGAAATCTCAAAGATGGATATGCCTGTGACAAGCAACGTTCTCCAGTTCTTCACTGAAGCTGGCGACAAGGTCTCAATTCGTCCTTCAGGTACTGAACCAAAGATCAAGTTCTACGTCGAAGTTCGCGAAGATTACAAAGACAAAGATCAATATGAGGAAGTCGTTAAGAAAGCCGACGCACACATCGATCAAGTCCTTAAAGACCTCAACGTCTAATTTATAACTTTTTGAGCATACTTCATAATGCAATTTCGATTGAATGCGAGTGACATTTAATTATGCATTATGCATTATGCATTATGAATTTGTACAAAAGATGAAACTTTCCTGGAAACCAGGGACCATGATCTACCCACTTCCCGCTGTCCTCGCCACTTGTGGCGCGACACCTGAAGAATGGAATATGATAACTATAGCGTGGGTTGGAACTATATGTTCCGACCCCGCTATGTGTTATATATCGGTCCGCCCCGAGCGCCACTCCTACGCACTCCTCATGAAGAATATGGAATTTACCATTAATCTAACTACTGTCGACATGGCCCGAGCCACAGACTGGGCTGGAGTCCGCTCTGGTCGCGACTATGACAAGTGGAAAGAGACTGGGCTGCATCCCCTCCCCGGAGAAATGGTTAAATCTCCCACAATTGAAGAATCTCCCGTAAGCATCGAGTGTCGGGTCAAAAGTGTCACACATCTCGGAAGCCACGACATGTTAATAGCCGATGTCTTAAACGTCCGTGCAGACTCCCGCTTTATCAATGAAGTCACCGGCAAACTCGAATTAGAGAAAGCCGGAATGTTAGTCTACAGCCATGGCCAATACTTCGCCCTCGGCGACCTCCTCGGCCACTTCGGCTTCTCCGTCCGCAAAAAGCCCAAATAACATCCATCCTCCCCTTGTGGCAAGTGTCGTCCAAATCAAACTTTTAATTTATCATTAATCATTTATAATTTATCATTAAATGAAAATCGGCATCTTCGGCGGTAGTTTCGACCCGATCCACGAAGGCCACGTAAACCTGGCAAAATACGTATTAGACCATACTGACTTAGACGAAGTCTGGTTAATGGTCTCACCCCTCAACCCCCTAAAGCCTCAGGGCTATGTCGCCACCAACGAGCAGCGCCTTGAAATGGCACGTCTGGCTCTTGAGGGAATCTCCGGTATACGCGTCAGCGACTTCGAATTCCATCTCCCCATACCCTCCTACACCTACAAAACCCTATCCGAACTAAAAAAATCCTATCCCGAACACGACTTCCGTCTAATAATAGGCGGAGACAACTGGGCTGACTTCCAACGCTGGCGCAACCCCCAAGAAATCCTCNGCGACTTCGGCATCATAATCTACCCCCGCCCCGGCGAAACCATTCCCGCAACTCCACAAAACGCAAAACGTAAAACGCAAAACGCAATAATTCTAACAGCCGCCCCCCAAATGCCAATATCCTCCACCCAAATCCGTCAAATGATAAAATCCGACCCCAAAGTCCTTGCTCCTTCTCAATTGCCTCTCAATAGCAAAGTATCCGACTACATACACGCCCACCACCTATATNAATAANGTAGATAGGATGCTTCGTATCCATCCGCATCCCCAAAAAGTCCCCACATCCCTGATTCCGGAAGTCTGACAAGAGTTGCCAGACGCTCCATTTCCTTCCTCATCTCTATCCCATTCTATAGCCATCCTCCATCCTCCCTCCCCAGTTTTTCATCCGAGAAAAAGGGTAATTGTCATACATTGGCTTCTGAAGCTCGATGTAAAGTTCTTTTGCATTAATAAATTTTACTTTTAAAAGTTTGCTTGAGATAATAGAGTATTAACATTTATGAAAACTATCACCATTATTATGATTTAACCTAATTTTCATAATAAATCTAATATAGAATTGGGCGATGGATAGGGCTTTATTGCTCATCTAATAACATTCCGCTGATATACGATACATGTTTTCTTTTCTTTCATCGAAAATAATGTGCCTTTTCATACTTTCTATTTCAAATATTTTTTGTAACTTTGTGCGTTTATAACCAAGCACATCATTTGAAATGGATACTCTTACCAACATTGCAGTGTCAGTTCCCGACACAATTGCAATCGCCGCTACTCCCANCNAGGTGATGTTTCATTCATGTAATGATAGCATGCCACNNGGNAGCGTTATCGCAATATGTGTTACCGTTGTGATTTGTCTGTTGATAATCGCNAATGCAACTTGGAAATGTTACCAAAAGAAGCAAGATGTCAAGAAGGACGAAATAGCGAAAAAAATAGAGGCTGAAGAGAAAAAACGTCAATCTGAACAAGATTACAAAATAAAGAAAGATCAATATGATTCAGCCTGGCGTACATTTGAGTATATGCTTAAGGACAAATTACCCAAGGATTTACAGGACACCGCCAAAAAGGCAAGAAAATACTTTGACAATTTTTGGGAGGAAGAATCATCTGATAGCACAAGAAAACATTGACCATGAAGCAACAATCTTACCTTAAAGGAGGGTTGCTGTTGATTGGAGTTGCCCTCATCATCTCCCTGATTTCATTCAGTGGGAGATTCGGTATGTGCCTAACAATAGGAATATTTGCTCTCGGGGGATTATTGCTACTTTGTTCTTTGATTCTACAGATTAAAAATGCGATTATAAGACCTGCCCATAGACTATACGCCAAGGACTTCTCCTTAAAGTTTATGGGGACGCTAATGTGCCTGCTTTTTGCCGTAGGCACATTATTGTATTTAAGGGTATTCTATCTGATTGGACACGATGCNTTNGCAAGANNTGATATCGNCAATGATGTTTATTTCTCAAATGCTGAATACTTATTCCGGTCAATGATCTGCTCCCTTGACCTGTTTACCCTGGATGTTGATAGCAATATACTTGATAGGCTTGACCATCATGCGGGGTTGAAAGGGTGGATTACATTTCATGCCGGCTTATCTTTCGCCTGCACCATCGCAATGCTCGTTGGTCTGGTCTATTCACGGCTCCATGCGTATTATCGACTTAACTATGCCACAAAGATTAATGATGATAAGAATCACCTCTATCTCTTCTTTGGCAACAATGAGCCCACNGAGTTGCTCATAAAGGATATAGTCAAACAGGANACCAAGGCNNTAGCNNTAATCATTGATGAAGCCAATGTCAAGGAAGACGACAACGATGAATGGGANGGTATTGTCGGGCTCATAGTTCATAAGCAAAAGGTTTTCAAAACTGCCGATAAGATTGGAGCACACGTAGCCATCGCAAGCCAGCAATTGGATGATATAGATGAGGATATCACGTCACGTGACGATTTTGATGCCTTTGGATATATCGGACTTGCAAAAATAAAGAAGTTTATCCACAAACTCTCACAGACTTCCAACCCGCAACTACATATTTTCTTTATGGGGGAGGATGAGGAGCTGAATATCAGGAATATCATCGCATTGGCTAAAGACACTACAGTCATGGCTGTAGCCAAAAATAAGGATTTATACCACCGCATATACTGCCATGCACGTTACAACGGCCCAAACAGGGTGATTCAGGACATTGCATTAAAGAAGCATCTTAATATAAAGATTGTTGACTCCTCTCATATAGCAATTGAGCTTCTTAAACTTGACCCTAAGTGTCATCCCGTCAATGTGGTGAAGACAAGCAAGGAAAACCTTGCTGCCGTGGAGTCGCCGCTTAAAACGCTCATTGTCGGGTTTGGAGAGGTCGGACGTGATGCCTTCCGTTTCCTTTATGAATTTGGCGCATTCGTCGACTCAACGAATCCTAATGTCCGCAGTCCGTTTGAATGTGTGATAGTAGATAAGAATCTAAATGATATAAAGGGCACTTTGATGGCTTCCATGCCTGGGATTTTCAAACCTCATCGTTGGGCAGAGCTTGATAATCCATCAATACAGTTTAAACAGGCAGATTATAACAGCAAGGAGTTCTATAGTAAAGTCCTCTTTCAATATCGATTCCTTGAAGATGTGAACTATGTTGTCATATCCATTGGCGATAATGACGAGGCCATTGCATTGGCGGCAAGAATATTCAATCAAATCAGGCGCATAAGAGAAGATGTCTCAAACCTGCGCATATTTGTTCGCTGCACTGACTCTAAAAAAGTGGAGGGAATCCAAAAGATTGCTGACCATTACAACTATGGGTATGCTGATGGCGAAAAAAATACCCGTATAATTCAAATATTCGGGCAACCGGAGAAAACCTATACCTACGACTTGGTAGTCAGTGATCGATTGATTGAAGAAGGGAAGCAATTCCATGAGGAATATCGCAAACTCAGCGGTGAAGGTGATAGTTGGGACTCTCGACATAAACAGTTGACAGAGACAGGTACTCCTAACATTGAGAAACTGCGCAAATTGCGCCGTCAGGAGTCTCAGGACAGGGCCAACGCACTTCATGCCGGGACAAAGATGATTCTTTTAAAAGATGCAATGAAGCAACTTGCCAAAGAAGAGGATACAATTCTTGACTGGTATTCGTTCTATCTCAGATATTTCAATGCAGACGGCACTACTGATGTCATCGGCAACCAAACGTCCATCCACTATCCCGGACTGTCAGACAAAGAAAATGAAATAATCCTTCGTCTTGCCCAACTTGAGCATCTCCGTTGGAATGCAGCCCATGAATTGATGGGATATGTGTTCAACGAGGGAGGTACAAGTTGTGATGAACGGACAATGCGCCATAACTGCCTGTGCCCATGGGATAAATTAGATGTGCAGAGCAATTTGCAAAAAGGGTGGCCATGTGACTACAAAAAATATGATTTTTGTGTAGTCGATACCACCATTGCGTTAAACAAGGATAATCTCTTATATCCAAAAGCCGATGACTGACCGGGATATTATACAAGGGCTGATTGACCGGGACAACCGCGTCACGTATCAATTCTTCTACGTCAAGTGCCGTCCGCTCTTGAGCGTCATTATGCGTCTTGTATTCAGCTATCCGGTGGAGTATAACGAGATGGTTTCCGAGTTGTACGACTATTTCATGGAGGATGACTGCATCAAGCTACGTCAATTCCAATATCGAAGCTCCTAAAAATACGATATCCTCCTCAGCTCTCTCAATAGTTAATGGTTTCTTCATTCTCATCGACACCCTCAACTGATAGATTCAGTTAGCCATTTCCCTCTCTATTCAAAAAAAATACAAACAACAATGAAAGCATATATCCCAAACCCCACTGACACGCAGAGTGTCACTCTCCCCGAAGAACTCCTCCCATTGGTTGAGGAAATGGCAAAGAACGTCCATGATGTATGGTCACTAAACCGCATAAACGACGGTTGGACATACGGATCAGTCCGTGACGACGCCAAGAAAACCCATCCCTGCCTCGTCCCATACGAAGATCTTCCTGAATCCGAAAAAGAATACGACCGGGCCACTTCTCAAGAAACTTTGAAATTTATTTTAAGCAAAGGCTTTCATATCTCAAAAAATTAGTGAGATTGAATTCTAATCGTCAATATCCTTTTGGAGTATTTGATGGGAAAATCTCAAGCAGAGTCTGCACTTTTTTCATAATCTTTTCCAGGCTTTGCTCGTTGCTTGAAGCCTCATAAGTGATGAAATCATGATTTATGATATCGTATTCTATACTTTCAGAGTATGGTGTCTTATCAAGTCTGACCGGTATGACCTTCTTGGAATACTCCATCGCAAGTGATATTTCACTGACAACATTGTGCGACTTATTGCTGTTGATCGAGGACATGAAAAGAACTATGGAGGTATTCTTGATTGCCTCNACTATAANTTTTTTATATNATNCTCCNCTGTACATACCTTNCNCATCANGCCAACATTTTATGCNAGCTTTTTCGAGNATTTCGTAAATTGGCTTGACCGTGTCAGAATCTTTTCGTGAGTAACTTATAAACACATCGGTAGTGCCTATTGGAACTTTGAAAGTGTCTTTTCTCCAAATATACTCTTCAATTGTTAGCTCATCGAAGGTTTGTCTTCTAATTATACGAGAGATACCCTCCTGTTTGGCAAATTCTTCAAACATCGGAAGAAACCCCCATTCTGTCATTTTTCCAAATCTATCATATAGGTAGATTTCAACTTGTATTGGCCTATTTGTTTTGCGGAGATTATAGCCTATTACAGAGGCCATGCTCTTAGCAACATTTTTGAAAGGAATCCCGGCAGCTCCCGCACCGATAGAAGGAAATGCGATTGAGGAAAGCTCCATTGTGTGAAGAAGTTGAAAACATTTATTGACAGAGTGCTCGATTGTATATTGATGCAGATCATCATTCGAGATTGAGTTAGGAGTATGAGAATGGTCGAGGCTCTTATCGAGCGTGATACAATGGAAGATATATTTTTGAGAAAGCTTTCCGGCAGTCGTAACGATGGCGTCTCCTACTTGGACAGGCAGTTTGCTTTGAGCATCCTGGAGGATTTCTTCTCCTCCTGCCATTCTGATATCCTTTGTAAGCCCTCCACTCATAGTAAGTTTGGAACCACTGCTGTTAGCTATGACTTCCGTTTTACTATCCAGTATATTACCAAATATAATTTTGACTGAGGAATTATTTATATGATATGTTCTAAATCTTTCCATTGCAATGCAATTTAATTATCCTTTTTATCTATCTTTTTATTCTCCACCATTTTCCTTATGAGGTATTATAAAGAAAACAAAGAATGCCTTTAATACGCAAAAATAATAAAAACAATTCAATTTTCAACTATGTGGAGTAAAAGAAATAATTGAAAGTAAAGATATTTCAAAAAATTGATATGTTTTTGCAAGTTGAAGAGATAATCCACAGTCTACATTTTCCGGAGCAACCGTTTTTTTAACTCAAATTTCGCAAGCTCGCAATGATGTAATCGCATACGCACACCATCCACCCTGCGGCAAAGCCACGCACAGCTACCAAAATATCGTCCCGAATTCGCATAACGTAAAACGCAAAACGCAACTCCCCGCCGAAGGCGAAAAAATCCGCGCCAATCCGCCTGACGGCGAAGCCGACACAGCGACCCAAGATCTGCGTCTGCGTCAAAATTCCTTCTCAATCCAAAATATCAAGACAAGAACTATTTCAACTAAATTAGGAAAAAATTTTTTTCGTAAGATAAGGGGCATCGCCCCCACAAAGCCATTAACTTTGCACCCGGAAACCCAATCAATGAATGTTGATTCAACTGCACCTCAGNGGAGGATGGCATGATNGCTTCAGAGNAAGCTTCCGANCCAACCCCAGTNATCAATGAATATTGCAAAAGTCNTCTCTCGTCATNGCGAAGCCCACTGTTCACTATTCACTATTCACTATTCACTGATCTGGCGCTCCTCTCGGAGGCCTGAGCCCTGATGGACCACTCCGTGCTATTGCCAGCAGACCCGCTAAATCACTGAAAACGTCGATAACGATGACAACGATGACAACGGCTCTCCGAGCTATAGAAAGAGAACAATGACATACTGCCACAAAAGTGGAGACTAAACTGATTCGAACAATAGTTGGCAGACTATACTGTTATACCCATACGAATTGGTATCTCCATGAAAATCAATGTATAATCAGGTACATAATGATTCCCATGTCATATCTCCTGAGGCTCATACATGCCCAATATGCCATGTCTATCAATCATGTATTATATGCGTTGAATATCAATATTTTAATCTTTGCCATCGCAAAGATTATGTCTAATTGTGCTTCAAAAATGCATTCTGTATTCTGCATTGATATAGAGTATTGACCCTGACGGCCGCGACATGATCTACACTTCCGAACCCANTATTCGCCGCCCTATACTCTCCCTGGCAAACGGTGCCAAGGCTTATGGAGCGGACGGCTTCCCTGCCGCCCGAATCCCTCATAGAATAATTCCCCATCTATACTATACACTAAGCGCATAACCNGTANCGGTTATGCGCTTTTTTTTATATCTCCGTGTCACATTTAAGCTCTCTCTGCTCAAGATCCCTCGACGTAACTCGAGATGCATCGTGATACNTCGTATACATCTTTCCTCTCCTCCAGATCTGCACCTAAGCTACTAAAATTCCCTCTGTGTGTTCTCTGTGTGAGGATATTTCATATAACTGATTAGTTCCCCTGTACGCCCTCTCCGTGAAAAAATCGTGAAAAATTCCAACATCTAAATCCAATATTATCAATTTTTTTTACTAACTTTGTAAACTTTTCTCTAAAGATAGCTAATGATAAAGAAAATCAGTCATTTTCATCAGATAATAGCTGCACTAAAAAAGAAATCTCAGAATTTCTCAAAGTGGTTTTCCAGCTTTGCAAGGGTCACAATCATTACGATCCTTGCCATCTGTATGTTGTCTGGTTGTCGTAGCGAAAAGAAGGAAAACATAGAAGAATCCCAAAATATCAAAAGAGACCACAATGGTCCTACCACTGGTAATCTCAATGGATATGACTGGGTCGACTTAGGACTCCCCAGCGGCCTGAAATGGGCTACCCATAATGTGGGAGCCAGTGCTCCCGAAGATTTTGGTTATTATATCGCTTGGGGAGAGATTGAACCTAAGGATTATTATTCTACAATCAACAGTATCACATACAAGGTTTCTTCCAAGAAATTAATCCACGAGGGTATTATTGACGAAACAGGCACTCTGACAAAAAATCACGATGTTGCGCATGTAATTTGGGGTGAGGGCTGGCGTATTCCTACAATTGAAGAGTGGAGTGAGCTGATCGATGGATGCAATTGGAACTTTGCTGCATTCAACGGTGTGAATGGTTACCTTGTGACTGGACCTAATAAGAATATGATTTTTCTTCCGGCGGCTGCTTTCATGCAAAATAAAACTATTGACAATGTGGGCGACTTTGGAGACTATTGGAGCTCTTCTGTTGTCGACGAACTCACGGGCAACGCCTACAGCTTAGGATATAGTTCAAAATCATACGGCCGCCGCCGATACGCCCGTTATGCAGGCCGCACTATCCGTCCGGTAACCGACTAATCAACTTAATAGAGCATGCTCCGCTTGCGCCCCACAGCGTATTAGCCATCTTTTTTATAAAGATATGCCATTTTTCTAAAATTTTTCACTATCTTTGCCTCATTAAACAATAATTTCTGATTCACATGAAAAAATTTCTGCTCCTGTGTCCTCTCTTATCCGCTTCATTACTTTCGATGGATGCGAAAGTTACTCCAGGCTCGATGATCTCCGACAATATGGTCCTTCAGCAAAACGGTAAAGCCAGCATCTATGGTAAAGCCGACCCCAACAAGACCGTGACCGTTACCCCTTCCTGGAACAATATCCCGTATCAGACAAAATCTGACTCCAACGGTAAGTGGCAAGTCGNAATCGATACTCCAGCCGGTGGCTATACTCCTTATTCTATCACTATCTCTGATGGAACTCCTATAACTCTTAATAATGTGCTTATAGGGGAGGTGTGGCTCGCTTCAGGTCAGTCTAACATGGAAATGCCCCTGAAAGGCTTTTCCGGTTGTTGCGTAGAAGGTGGATACGACGAAGTGGCCTCAGCCCGCGAACGTGCCAATAAAATCCGTTTCTACACCGTGCCTTTAAAGCAAAGCTACGAGCCTCTTGAAACCATCGATGCAACTTGGACTGTCCCCGGCCCCGACACAGCAGCCGAATACAGTGCTGTTGGTTGGAACTTCGCTAAACGTCTTAATGACGTTCTTGATGTTCCAGTCGGAATCGTTAGATGTGCATACGGTGGAGCAAGGGTGGAGAGTTGGACNCCTCGTGAGATTTTGGAAACTTATTCTGATGTTTCGCTCGATCCTAAGGATATTGAGAAGATGACTCATTATGTCCGTCCTCTTTTGATGTATAATGCGATGTTCAATCCAGTCAAAGACTACTCATATAAAGGTATTATTTGGTATCAAGGCTGTTCGAATGTCGGTGAACATGAAAATTATGCCCCACGACTTGCCAACATGGTTGAGCATTGGCGCAAAGAGTTAGGAGCAGGTGACATTCCTTTCTATACTGTAGAGATAGCTCCCTACGAATATGATTCCCCGGAGCAAGACAATATGGCTCCTCTTTTGCGCGAAGCTCAATGGAAGGCCGTTGAGATTATTCCCAATTCCGGAATTATCTGCACCAACGACCTCGTAAAACCATACGAACGACACAACATCCATCCTGCGGACAAGGCTACCCCCGGTAAACGTCTTGCGGAACTTGCGCTCAACAAGACTTACGGAAACAATGTCTTCCCGATTGAGTGCCCTCGCTATAAGAGTCATCGTATTGACGACGGTGCAGTATATATTGCTATTGATTCTCCAAGCTATGGTATTTGCCGTAATTATATGATTGAAGGTTTTGAAGTTGCTGGTCCAGACAAGGTGTTCTATCCTGCCGATTCCGTAAGCCTCGATTGGCGCACAAATGAATTCGTTGTCTCAAGCAAGGAAGTGCCTAATCCCGTAGCTGCCCGCTATGGCTGGCAAGATTTCCTCCCCGGAAACGTCCACGCCGGCAACTACCTCCCCCTAATCCCCTTCCGCACCGACAATTGGTAATCAATGCAAGCAAACATGCTCCGCATGCGCCCCACGCCGTCAAAAGCAAACCACCTCCGAAGCTATCTTTATTACAGACTGCCGGCCTCAGCCGGCAATGAGGACGGAGACCTCCAATGATGCAAACCCCCAATCTCCGTCTGCGCACTTTTTTTATAACCCTTCGTCATCACTGTGTTGAGGACGAAGTCCGAAAAAATCCTACAAGGTAGTGAGCCCGCCTCCACTGCAAGCTTTGCATGAAGCCCTCCCTATTCTTTCTATTAATATTTCTAAATATATTTTAACATATTTTGATTCCTCTGATTGAAAAATGATTATGCCCCTTATCTTACAAATTTCCCCACAAAATCGCAAAAATATTTGCACAGCGATGGAAAATGTTGTAATTTTGCATCCGCAATCGGGAAACGAGGGGCACAGAAATGAAAGCCAGACCGAGTGAAGACGGTTGCAAGTAAAAGAGAACAATGACTTATTGCCACAAGACAAGCAGCGGAAACGGCCGTCAAAAGCCGTTTCACTGGAATTGAGACAAGGGAAGAACGAACGAGGGAGACCGAGACGGACTTTCCGGAGATTCCTGAGACCTGAGGGNCGGGGAAAACAAAACTTTGAAGATATATATAAGAATATATAACTAACAATGGAGAGTTTGATCCTGGCTCAGGATGAACGCTAGCGG